>Ga0326728_10001231_pt1 | contig 91960 bp, 75 predicted proteins | sample MB3enrmetagenome_FD_207602 | JGI IMG/M metagenome (GOLD analysis project Ga0326728, IMG submission 207602) | Lab enriched peat soil microbial communities from McLean, Ithaca, NY, United States - MB31MN | ecosystem: Environmental > Terrestrial > Soil > Wetlands > Peat | place: USA: New York... | reverse complement strand
GAGAAGTTCGTCAGACAACACTGCTGGCGGCATAGTTAGTAGCCAATGAAAAAAGCCAATGAGGCCTACAACACTTGACACAAACAGACAGTCGCTGAGCGAAGCGGCGCGCGTAGCGCGCCGCGCAGTCGAAGGATCCGCGGTTGCTTTTCCCCGACTCCGAGAATGCGCCGCGCTAAAGATGTGGTTAGCGCTGACTCGCTGACCCGCTGACTCGCTGACTTGCTAGCCCGCTACTCCTCTCCATCCTTATCCGTCCCCGCAATCACCCCCGCATCCCGAAGCATCTGAGCATCGGCAAACCGGTAGCCTACCGAAACGTCCGTAAGCAGGTAGACGGGGTTCGAGGGGTCGTCCTCGATCTTCTTGCGCAACTGGCGCATGAAGGTGCGCAGGTACTCGACCTCTTCGCGATAATCCGCGCCCCACACCGCCGTAAGCAGCCTGGAGTACGTCACCACCCGGCCGGCCCGGCTCATCAGGCAGTGCAGAATATCGAACTCCTTGCGGGTGAGCTTGATCGCGTCGCCGCGCTTGCTCACGCGCCGCTTCACCGGATCGAGATGCACCTCGCCTATCTCGATCGGCGCGTCCTCGGCCCGCGCCGGAGCGCGCACCCGGCGCACCGCCGAGCGGATTCGAGCCACCAGTTCCCGCGTCGAGAAGGGCTTGGTGATGTAGTCGTCCGCGCCCAGTTCCAGCGCCTCCACCTTGTCCTCTTCCTGGTCGCGCACGGTGAGCATCAACACGGGCAGCCGCGGCGCAAAGGCACGAATACGCCTCAGCGTCTCCATGCCGCCGATGCCGGGCATGTTCATGTCCAGCAGCACCACGTCGTACTGCGCGGCGCGCAGCGTTTGCAGGGCCTCTTCGCCGCGCGATGCCTCGGCAATCTGAAAACCCAGTTCCATCAGAGGCGGCCGCAGAGCCCTGCGGATAGCCGGCTCGTCGTCAACTACCAGAATCCGAATCGCTGTCTGGTTCATGCTTTGCTTTCCTTGTTCCCGCCCAGTGGAATGGCGGCGTAAAAAGTGGTGCCCTCGACTTCGCCGCTGGTCACCCACACGTGGCCCCCGTGCACCTGGGCCACGCGCTTGGCTACCGACAATCCTATCCCCGTACCCGAGGCGCTTGTCGACGATTTCGAAGAGCGGTAATAACGTTCGAAGATTCTCTCCCGGTCGGCCACCGGAATCGCCGGGCTGAACCCATGCACCGAAAACACCGCCTCGCCTCCCTGCACCGCCACGCGAATCGTGATCGGGGTGCCCAGAATCGAGTACTTGCAGGCGTTGTCCACGTACTGGGTGAGCAACATGATCATCAACTGCCGGTCGCAGTTCAGCTCGAAGCCGTCGTCTGGCAAATCCAGCACCACCTTCATGCTGGCCAGCCGGTCCTTGAGGGCAAGCAGAATCTCCTCGATCATCGAGCTGACGTTGACCCGGATGGCATGAACCGTGACATCGCCGGCATCCAGTCGCGCCGTAGTCAGCAGCCGGGTGGTGAGATCGTTCAGCACCTCGGTCTGCTCGTTGATCAGCGCCACCAGGTCGGCCTGCCCGGCCGACAGCCTGCCCATCTCCATCAGCCCTGTGCCCGCCGCGCGAATCGCGGTCAGCGGAGTCTTGTAAGCGTGAGCCAGCCCGTCCAGCACCGCGGCCCGCAGTTGCTCGGCGCGCCGCTCGGTCTCGATGCGGCTCTCGTTGGCGAAGGCCCGGTAGCGATCGAACGTAATGGCGATCAGCGATGCTATCGCATTGTTGGTCAGCGGGCTGGTATCGCCCCGCACCACCAGGCTGCCCACGGGGACCGTCCCCAGCCGCACCACGCGCCTGCCGATTCCGCTCGCAGGGTCGTCGTCGTTGCTTTCGAAGTAATAGACGCTCTGCGCAATCTCCTGCGGATCGGTGTTCCAGAATCCCGCCGTGTAAACCTTGTGCAGGTCGGCATCGAACACCGCCACCGCCTCCAGCGCAAAAATCTCGTGGATCAACTCGGCAAGCTGCGGCCCGGGCTGCGTGTGCAGATTCATGTGCAGCGACTGGCGCGTGAACTCGTAGAGGTCGTGCATCTGCCCGCCCCACAGCTCCGCCTCCCGCGAGTGGTTGCTCACGCGCGCCGACAGCCGGCTCACTATCAGCGCCACCACGATAAAGACGAACAGAGCTACGCTTCGCACTGGATCGGCCGCCTCATCCAGACGCAGAACCCGCGACACAAAAACCGTCTCTACCACCACGGCAGAGAGCGAGACAATGACCGCCTGCCAGAATCCGCACAGCAGCGCGATCGAGACCACGATGAGCAGATAGAGCAGTTCCTCCACCGGAGCAAGTCCTCGCGCCCAGCGCGCCAGCGACGCCACCAGGATCACGGCCAGAATGCCGAGAACGCATTCGAGCATAAACAGCACGATCGTCTGCCCGGAACCTTTCCGGCGCCAGGCGCGCAGCAGCGGGAGTGCGGGAATGCTCGTGATCGGCAGACCTCTTTGCTCGGCAGATGCTCTTAAGCGGCTTCTCCAACAGGATACGCGACCGGCGCAGGATGACGAAGAGCGGTATATAGCCGGAAATCCTGATGCGATCTTCATGCCGCGGCCCGGAACGAGCGCACAGGCAACATAGCTTCGCCCTTCAATAACTGCCTTAATATCAAGCGATCGCAGCCAGGACTCGAAAGAGGAGACCGCTTACAATCTCTTTTCTTGTTTCTCATTATTTCCTTATGTCGCATCGGTGTTACTAGGTACAGATCGAACGGCAGCTATTCAAGCTTTTAGATCGGCCCGCCGGCAAGAAACATGTCCGGCCTTCTCCGGTGAGTGCATGTTCTCCAATCGAGAACATGCCGAGGACAAGATCCAGATCGATTCGCCTCCACCGCTTTTATTTGTACTTGAACCCTAATACCCGTTCGGGAGGAATGGTGATAATGACGAAGACCCGCATTCGTATCTCCGCCGCGATGATTGCTGCAGCAGGTTCGCTCCTGCTGGCAGCCGCCACCCACGCTCAGGCTCCTGCAGCCCCCGCCGCACCCGCGGCCCCTGCCGCTCCTGCCGCTCCCGCCCCGCTCTCTACCTTTGTTCTCTCCGGTCCGCTGTCCTGGGTGCCTCCGGCCGTCTTCGACGCCGGCCCATTCGGCAAGCTCTCGGTGAACGGCATCGTCACCGGCTACGCGCAGGGACAGAACAACGCCATCCCCGGCGACGACGTCAAACAGGCCACCCTGAGCAACGGTCTGATCTTCATCCAGAAGGCCGACGGCAACTTCCAGTACTTCGTACAGGCCGGCGTGTATGACCTGCCCACCCTCGGCGCGCCCTTCATGAACGCCCAGAACACCGTGAACCTCTACGGTCCGGTTCCCGTTGCCTACGCCAAGATCGCAACCGGCAAGACTACCACCTGGCAGATCGGCCAGTTGCCCACGCTGATGGGCGCTGAGGGCACCTTCACCTACCAGAACATGAACGTGTCCCGCGGTCTGCTCTGGTACCAGGAAAACGTCGTCAACCGCGGCCTCCAGGTCAACCAGACCCTGGGCAAGTACCTCACGGCTTCGTTCAGTTGGAATGACGGCTACTACTCGGATCGCTACAACTGGCTCAGCGGATCGCTGACCTTCACCAAGGGCGCTAACACCCTGGTCTACGACGGCATGGGCAACGCCGGAAAAACCGGCTACTCCACCGCCGCCACGCCGCTCGCGCAGAACAACAGCTCCATGCAAGCCGTGATCTACACCTATACCAAGGGCTCGTGGATCGCTTCGGCCACCTACCAGTACAGCAAGGTTCCCACAAACACCAAGATCGGCATCACCAAGGGCGCTACCACCAACGGCTTCGGGGCCTATCTCAGCTATGCCGCCAAGAGCGGCTTCTCCCTGCCGGTCCGCTTCGAGTACCTCGAGCAGTCGGGCACGGTCGGCGGCAGCGACGTAGACCTGCTCTATGGACCGGGCAGCTCCGCCATCAGCTTCACCGCCACGCCCACCTACCAGAAGGGCGGCTTCTTCTTCCGCTCCGACTTCGGTGTCGTCGACACCACCAACTCCAAGGGCTACGCCTTCGGACCCACCGGAATCGCCGCCAGCCAGTTCCGCGCCGCGGGTGAATTCGGATTCATCTTCGGCGACAACATCGTCAAGAAATAGCCGCATAGCGGCGGCGGTCTAACCGTCGCCGTCTTCGGCCCGGATTTACTTTCTGATTCTTTACGCGCCGCTGATGGGCGCGCCTCTAACCTCTCACTAACAGAGCGCACGACCAAACGGCCGGAGGCAGCACCTTCCCTCCGGCCGGCAGGAAAGCTTTACCCGTATCGCACGAGACGCCATGCCCGCGCTCATGCAACGGAACGGATGGGATTGGCTTCATCACCGCAATTCCCTCACTTCCGGCCCGACCAGCACAACACTTTAGACCTTCAGGAGAATCCTCATGGCAGAAGAAAAAGCCCCTCAGATGCAGGCCACTCTGGGCCTCACCGGCCTGACCAGCAACGCCATGGCGCTCATCGCACCCGGCGCCTTTCTCTGGCTCACCTTCTACATCCAGGCCACCACGGGGACAACCTCCCCGGCCATGTGGATCGGCATCTTCGCCGCACTGCTGCTGTGCCTGGCCACTGCCGTAGCTTACGCCGAGATCTCGAAACTCTATCCCGGCACCGGCTCCAGCTACTACTACGCCGAGCAGGCCATGCTCTCCAAGGACAAGGCCTACAAGTACGCGCGCGTCTCCAAGTTCATCGTCGGCTGGGGCTCGCACCTCTACTACTGGGTCTACCCGGGCGTGATGGTCGCCGTTACCGGCCTGTTCGTCGGCTACATCGTCGGCTTCCTCTACCCGAACTTCATGAGCGGCTCCAACCCCGGACCGGTCTTCACCAGCATCGTGGCCATCGTCTTCTCCTTCTTCGTCGCCTGGATCGCACAGAAGGGCGCTGGCGCCTCCACGTCCGTCAACCTGGCCATCAACGTCGTACAGATCTCGGCGCTGGTTGTCTTCAGCGTGCTCGCGCTCGGCTATCGCGCCAGCCACCCGGCCGGCTCGGCTGCCTTCCAGTACGACGGGCAGTCCCTGGCCACCTACAGCTATCAGTTCGCCACCGCCAAGGACGGAACCACCATCCTGCGTGACGCGAGCGGCAACCCCCTGCCTCTGCTGGGCACCGACGGCAAGCCAGTTCCGTTCACCATCGATTACCCGACCACAGACGCGACCGGCAACTTCCTCACCCACAAAAACGCCTGGAGCGTAATCTCGGCCCACAACCTCAACTGGATGTTTATCCAGGCAACGGTCGCCATCCTCATCCTGGTCGGCTTCGAATCGGTCACTTCGATGGGAGGCGAAGCCAAGAACCCAACCAAACACATACCCATTGCCGTCATCGCCTCGCTGCTCATTCAGGGACTGGTCTGCTACCTGTTTGAGTACTTTGCAGCCAACTACTTCCTCAACTCCGGTTACACCATGCAGAGCGCGGCTTCCTCGGCGGCTCCCATCGGCGACATGATGATCATCGTCGGCGACGCGCTGCTCGGCCAGGGCAACGGCAAGTACTTCATGCTCATCGAGGCCTTCACCGTGTTCCTCGCCCTCATCGGAACCACGCTGAGCTGCATGAACACCGGCGCGCGCGTCACCTACGCCATGGGCAAGGACAAGGAAGTTCCCGAGCACTTCGGCCTGCTGCACTCCGAAACGCTCAGCCCCCGCAGCGCCATCTGGACTCTGGCTGGAATCTCGGCCGTCATCGGCGTGGTCGCCCTCTCGCTGGCCTTTGGCGACGCAGGCGCGCCTACCGATGCCGCCATCGCTGCCCTGCCTCACGGCATCTTCTCCAGCTTCGGCTATACCACCCATGCGGGAATGGCAGCATTGCCCAACTCGCTGCTCGCCATCACGCTAACCTCGAACTTCGGCACCTTCATCCTCTACGCGCTCAGTTGCTTCCTGTGCATCGTGGCCTATCACGAGCGGCACGACCACAACTGGCTCATGCACTACATCATCCCCGGCTTCGGACTGCTGGCGAACCTGGTGTGCATGGCCTTCTACCTCATCTCCCCGGTCTTCGGACTGGGCACCTTCAAGGAACCGCTGCTGGCTCTGGCGATCTCCGCACTCTGGGGCATCTACGGCGCCATCTACTTCATCCGCAGCTCCAAGGCCAAGGGCAAGACAGTCCTTCTTGCGAGCAAGTAACTTCGCAGGCAACCGCACAACCACAAATCGGGACTTCACTGGGTGTTCCCTCATCCTGGCGCTTTAACCAGCGCCGGGATGAGGGTCACCCCAATCCCGTTTCAAGCTTCTATTCTGAATCACGGCTCTTTTTCACACAGATCGGATAACGGGAACCTATGCTGGACGTGCAGTTTGGGCAGGCAAGCGATTTCGGGAAGGTCCGCACCAACAACGAGGACGCGGTGGGCAGCTTCATCCCCTCCTCCCGCCACCAGGCCCGCGCTATCGGCTATCTCTTCGCCGTGGCCGACGGCGTCGGCGGCCTGGATCTCGGAGAAGTCGCTTCTGCAACCGCCATCGAAACCGTTACCAAAGGCTTCGCCCAGTCCCAGCCCAACGCCATGCTCACTACTCTGCTGCCGCGCCTGATCCAGCAGGCCAACAGCGCCGTCCACGACCGAACCCTCCAGGACGAATACAGCGGCAAGCGCATGGCCACCACCCTCGTTGCCTGCGCCCTGCGCTACGACCAGGCCGTCGTCTCTCACGTCGGCGACTCCCGCTGCTACCTCATCCGCAACGGACTCACCCGCCAGGTCACCCAGGATCATACCCTCGTCAACGAGCAGCGCAAGATGGGCCTCCTCTCGGCCGAGGATGTCCGCACCTCCGACTCCCGCCACGTTCTGCTCCGCTCCCTGGGGCCCGAGATGTTCGTCTCCCCCGACACCACCGCCGTCTCACTCCAGGCCGGCGACACCCTCGTCCTATGCACCGACGGCGTACACGACGAGCTCAGCGAGCGCGAACTGGCCCGCATCGCCTCCCAGAAAAAACCCGCCGAGGAGATCGCCCGCGAGATCGTAGCCCGCGCCCTCGAGGTAGACGGCAACGACAACACCACCTGCCAGGTCGTCCGCGTCCGCGCCGTCGAGCAGGTAGGCATGTACCGCGGCCGCCCCTACCGCCTCCCCGCCTGACACCCACCCACCACAAATGCGGCTGCCCCAGGTGCCTCGCCCTTGGGCACCTGGGATAGATCGACACTCAACCAGCCACGCGGAATGAGAACGGGGGGTCTACCCCCCGCCCCCAAAAACTTTCTCTCCCCAACTTGCCGATAATTATCCCCATCTCCGCTACTCTGATTACGTACAGCAAAATCCACACAAAAGGCCCAGCCTCCGCGCTGGGCCTTTTCCTTTGCTTCCATTACCGGCAGCCCGCTGCCAATCCAAGGAGTAGCCATGGCGCAACGTTGCACGCATCTCACTCTCGGCGGCTCTCGCTGCCAAATGCTCGCCTGCAACAACGACGAGCTCTGCTTTCACCACCACGCCCGCCTCCAGCGCATGAAGCGCAAGGCCTACACCCCGCCCTCCTGGCGCACCACCCCCCTCTTCAACTACTACTACCCCGAAGACTACGAGACCATTCGCGACAACCTCCACGAGCTCCGCCGCGCCGCCTCCCACCAGGCCATCGACCAGCGCACCCTCGTCGCCCTCGTCAAGGCCACAGAGTGCGACATCAAAATCCTCGACCGCATGTACAAACTCGACGACCGCATCAAAGCCGTCAAAGAAGACATCCGCCACTTCCGCTCCGACGACCAAGACAACCTCTTCGCCGTCGACTCCCCAACCACTACCGGCGTCCCCTGCGATCCCGAGCAAACCACCGCCCCCGATCCAACTCCAGCAATACCCGACCCATCCCCGGAGCCAGGCGCCGATCTTCCGCATCAACCCGCGGAACCAGCACCGGCAACCGCCGATCACGCCCCAGAAATCGCTGACCAGGCGCCGGCAACCCCCGATCCAACTCCGGAAACTATCGCGGAGCCACCAACTCAACCCGCTCCCGAATCTCAGGACGCTACCCCGCCCGCCGATCCAGCCATGTTCACAACCGACCCAGCCATATTCACAACCGATCCAGCCGCGCTCCCTCTCGACCCCCCAAAACTCCCTCCCGCCATCGAGCCCGCAACCGCGTCTCCCGAGGACCCCTCCGGCATCCTCCCCTCCGTAGCCGCCGTGGAAGACACCACGCAACCACAACCGAATCAAACACATATGCAAGATTCAACCGTAACCCCTTTCAATGCAACACATACAACACAGGCAAAATATAACCCCAATCCCATCAACCACTTGTATTTTTCTAAGCAAGCAACCCCAACCCACCCAGCACCCATCTCCGCAAACCGTTCCACCCCCACAACGTCTGCCCCAGGAGCTCGCCAATGGGCGCCCGGGAAACCACCCCTCATACGAAAGGGGCAGGCATCCCTAGTCCCTAGTCCCTAGTCCCCAGCACCTAACACCCAGCACCTAACACCAAGCACCTAACACCTGTTCCCTGTTCCCTGTTCTCTAACCCCTGTCTTACACAATCCTTACCAAATCCCTACCCCCCACCCGATAGAGTAGAAATTGAGGTGAAACCGACAGATGGGCCTGCACGACGCACTCGAAGCCAAAGAGATTCTCGACAACTACCGCGTCGAGGCGCAGGTGGCGCGCAGCGGGATGGCTACCATCTACCGCGCCACGGACACCCGTGACGGCCGCGTCGTCGCCCTCAAAATCCCCCACCCCGACATGGAAGCCGATCCCATCCTCTTCGACCGCTTCAAGCGCGAGGCGGCCATCGGGGAGCGGCTCGACCATCCCCAGGTCATGCGTGTCTTCGGCGGCGAAAAGCGCTCCCGCATCTATATGGTCATGGAGTGGTGCGAGGGCCGGCTGCTCCGCCACCTCCTCGACGAGGAGTTGCTGCCCCAGGAGCGCGCCCTCACCATCTCCGCCCGCGTCCTCGATGCCCTCGAGTACATCCATTCTCAGGGCGTCGTCCACCGCGACCTCAAGCCCGAAAACATCATGGTCGACGACCACGACAACGTGAAGCTCATCGACTTCGGCATCGCCAGCGACATCCAATCCCGCCGCCTCACCTACACCAGCCTGTCTCCAGCCCTGGGCACGCCCAATTACATCGCCCCGGAGCAGGTCAAAGGCAAGCGCGGCGACGCCCGCAGCGACATCTACGCCATGGGCATCATCGTCTACGAGATGGTCACCGGCAAGCTCCCCTTCTCCGGCCCCTCGGCGCTGGCGGTCATGAACGACCGCCTCATCAACCACCCCCTGCCGCCCAGCGTAGCCAACCCCCGGGTTACCCCAGCCCTCCAGGAGGTCCTCTACCGGGCTCTGGAGCGCGATCCCCGCAACCGCTACGCGCATGCCGCTGAATTCAAAAAGGATATCGAGCACTTGGACGAGGTCGGGGTCGAGGATCGCGACGAGCTGCGTAACTGGCACAAACGCAAGGCCCAGTTGCCCCGCCAGATCCTCTACTATGGCTCGCTGGCCATGATCCCGGTCGTCATCCTGCTGGTCATGATGCTCATCGCCCGCCACCACTAAAATCCACCCCGGACGGCGGCGTGGATCACGGAATCTTCACGCGATCCTTATAGCTCAGAGCCTACCATCGACGTGGGAACACCCTCGAATTCCGTCTGAACCCTAAGGAGAGCAATGGCTAAGTACAAACTGGAATACCTCTGGCTTGATGGCAAGACCCCGATTCCCGAGCTCCGTGGCAAAACCACGATCAAGGAGTTCGCTTCCACACCGACCCTGGCAGATCTGCCCCTGTGGGGTTTTGACGGCAGCTCGACGATGCAGGCCGAAGGCCACAGCTCCGACTGCGTCCTCAAGCCGGTCGCGCTCTATCCCGACGCCGCCCGCGAAAACGGCTTCCTCGTTATGAGCGAAGTGATGCTGCCCGATGGCAAGCCGCACCCGAGCAACATGCGCGCTACCGCACCCGACGTTCCGGATTTCTGGTTCGGCTTCGAGCAGGAGTACTTCCTCTACAAGGACGGCAAGCCCCTCGGCTTCCCCAAGGACGGCTACCCCGGTCCCCAGGGCCCCTACTACTGCGGCGTGGGCTACAAGTACATGGGTTCGATCGCCCGCCAGATCGTTGAGGAGCACCTCGACCTCTGCCTCGCCGCCGGCATCAACCACGAAGGCATCAACGCCGAAGTGGCCAAGGGCCAGTGGGAGTTCCAGATCTTCGGCAAGGGCTCGCACAAGGCCGCCGACGACATGTGGGTCGCCCGCTACATCATGATGCGCCTCTGCGAAGAGTACGAGGTGGACGTGGTCTGGCACTGCAAGCCCATCCGCGGCGACTGGAACGGCTCGGGCATGCACACCAACTTCTCCTTCGGCCACCTGCGCGATGTTGGCGGCAAGGAGTACTTCGAAAAACTCATGGCCGCCTTCAACGAGACCCGCGCGGACCACATCGCGGTCTACGGCCCCGACAACCACCTCCGCCTCACCGGCCTGCACGAGACCGCCCCGATCACCGAGTTCCGCTATGGACTCTCCGATCGCGGCGCATCGGTTCGCATGCCCGTCAACTTCATCCGCGACGGCTACAAGGGCTACCTCGAAGATCGCCGCCCCAACTCCGAAGCCGATCCGTACCAGATCGTCGCCCAGATCATCAAGACGGTCAACAGCGTTCCGAAGAAGTAGTTCTCTTCAGTCTGTCGGCAATTCAAAGGCCGCACCGGGCAAGCCGGTGCGGCCTGTTATTTGCAGGCTCAATACGTTCTGAAAGGGCACGGCTTATCCGTGCGATAGTTCCGCGTGTTCCCCGGTCAATCGCCGTGGGGGTTGAAGCGAAGATTGGCCGCGACAATCAAGCGCCCCGAACCAGGGCCTGCTCGATCAGACGATTCAATCGATCGTTCTGTGCTCTCAGATCGTCAACTCTTGCTGCCAGCGCCGCGCGCTCCGCCTCGACTGCTTTCACCTTGAGCGTCTGAAGATCCAGGCCGACCTGGCGCACCCCCCAGCCAAGCAATTCCACTTCGTCGGGCCGATAGTTTGCGCCGCTTGCAGGAAGCCCCAGCAGCACAAATCCCGCCAGAGCGCCATGATCCTCCATGGGCAGAGCCAGAGCGCCCGGCAGTTTCGATCCGCACTCCACCATATCCACGGTCCCGCGCTCGGCTCTCATGAGCGCAAGCGCTGGATCGTCCTGGACCAGCTTTTCGGCCGCGGAGGACATGGTTCCAGCGGCACACCGGTAGCTGCCATCCTCGGCGCGCTGGTAGAGAGCCGCCTCCGCATGATTGGTAAAGCGGACAAGCTCCTGCGCAAAGGCATCGCAGAGCGGCTGCAACTGTTCAAAGTGCGCGGCCGAGGCCACGAATCTCCGAAACACGGCTTCATTCTTGTGCCAGCGATGGAAGAACACCCGCTCGATGAAGTGCTCGACGGCATCGCGGACGCGGTGGAAGCACAGAAAGAGGACAACCGCGATGCCGCCGTCGATCCAGGCGCTCTTTTCCACCAGGCTGCGGGGCATGACGTGTTGGGCGGCCCACTCCAGGATGCCGAAACTGACCAGCAATACCGTGCTCACCAGCGCGTAAACGAGGGTGCGATTGATCGCGAAGCCGAGATCGACGAGCTTTTCCTTCAGGGCCGCGTAGACAAGCAGCAGATAGAACAAAAGAAAGAGGGAAACGACAGCAAGGTCAATGGGGGACAACGATACTAGAGTGGAATCGGGAAACACATAGAAATTGACTAGATTCAGGAGTTCGCCGATTGCTCCAACCCCGAAGGCGATCAGGAGCAGAGCGAACCGTTGGCTGGCAACCGCCTTGCCTACACGCCAGGCCCGCCAGAAACAGACGACCGGCGCGACAAGGGCCAGTGCGAATAACACTTGCCATCCGAAATCGTTTGCGTCGGATTTCCCCTCGTACATGTGATAAATCGCGAACAATATCCCCACGCCGACGATTGCCACAAATGCCAGGTTCACATTCCGCCAGAGCCGTGTTACCGGTCCAATCCGTTCTTCGTAGAGCGCCAAAGCAAAGGAAGGCATCAGAAATTGGAGTCCACCCACCAGCCATAACAGCGCGGTGTCGAGCACGGCTAAGGCCGGAGTCACGCTCCAATAGGACATGGTTCCAAAAGAGATGAACCCGAGCATAACCAGGCCCAAAAGCAGTGTAGGCAGCCGGCCCCAGCCTTTGACCAACAAGACAATGGCGAAAGCGAGTGTCACCACGTTCTCAAGAAGAAGCACCAGGGAGACCCTGTATAAATTCGGGTAGACCGGGGAGTTCCTGAGTGAGCTGCTTATCAGCCAGTGGGGTGTCCGCAACGGATCGCCCAAAAAGATAAACTCGAAGCGCTCTCCTTTCGCACGATAGCGCATGAGCAAAAAAGGATGCGAGAAGCGCACCGCATCGCCCTCGTGGATACCCGCCAGGGCGGCGGCTTCACCAGGACGCACCTGAATGGCGCGGAGATAGCCCGCGGGTAACCGGGCATCCTCAATAAAGACGGCTCCCAGAGTGCCGCTTCGATCGCCGCCGAAGAGGCCCGCGTAAATCGCCCCCTCAACAATGATGTCCAAGTTCACCAGTATCGCCAGGACACACAGGCAGCGCAGGACGACTCCCCGCCAGCTTGTGAAGATTCTATTGCTTATCGGTTCTTGCATAGCAGTATCTTCCTCGGACTCGAAGGGAGTGTGGGCCCGGGTACGTGGAAAATCAATTGCGATGTTTTCAGTTGGCATCGAGTTTAGCATTCCGGCGAGCCGGGCGCTTGCGAAGGCACGAGAGGCCTTCGATAGGCGACACGAAGTCGGCGTCCATCCAGATCGAATCGAGGGAATCCGAGTCGCAAACAACAATCCGCAATAAGAAGCCGCAACCGGATCGCCGGTTGCGGCTTCTTTGCATTCGCAGCGTCAGGCTAAGGGCGAGGCTTAGCCGCGCACGTGCTTATTGAACCAGGCAATCGTCCGGCTCCACGCCAGTTTCGCTGCCTCTTCGTTGTAGCGCTCCGGAGTGGCATCGCAGTTGAACCCGTGTACGCAGTTCTCGTACACGTAGCCCTCGTGGGTCACGCCCGCCGCTGTAAGAGCCTTGTCGTAAGCAGGCCAGCCCTCGGCGAGCCGCTTGTCCAGCGCTCCGTTCTGCGCCAGAACCGCCGCCTTGATCTTGGGAATGTCGGCGTCCGGCGGAGGCCCGCCGTAGTACGGCACTGCCGCGCCCAGGTCCGCGCCCAGCCGCACCGCCATCAGATTTGACACGCTTCCGCCGTAGCAAAAGCCGGTGATGCCGATCTTGCCCGTCGAGTCGGCGCGGTTCTTGAGCCACAGAGCCGAAGCCACCATGTCCTCGAACATCTTGGCCTTGTCGACCTTGTTGAACAGTTGTCCGCCCTTGTAGTCGTCGCCGGGGAAGCCGCCCAGCGAGGTCAACCCATCCGGCGCAAACGCCATGAAGTTGGCCAGAGCAAGCCGCCGCGCGATGTCCTCGATGTGCGGGTTCAGGCCCCGGTTCTCGTGAACCACGATGATGCCGGGCAGCTTGGCCACGGTGGCCTCGCGCGTGTCCGCGCTCACCGGCCGCACAAAATAGCCCTTGATGCTGCCGTTGCCCTGGGGAGAGGGAACGGTCTCGTAGCTGGCCTTGATGCGGTCGTCGTTGCGGGCCACCTGCTGGCCTTCGGCATACTTCGGCATCAGGGCCTCAATCATTGCCGCCGCGGCCACGCTGCCGACGGCAATCTTGTTGATGCCGTCGAGAAAGTCGCGGCGGCTGATCTCGCCGTGCGCGTAATCGGAATAGAGCAGAACTGCCTCTAAGGGGACCTTGCGTTGCATCTCTTCCATGTACAGACCTCCGTGGGGACGATTAGATCACTCCGGGGTGATGAGCGTCACTTCAAGAGACGATGGAAAGACCCGAAAGGACGCCACAGCCCGCCAGTCGCACTGTAAACATTTCGTTGCTTTTAGTCGTCACATAGACAGCGCACACCAGAAAAGATGCGTTAGTCGGCGCGCTTGCGAAATCGGTGTGCCCGGGCGCAGCCCCGGTGGGGCAGGGGCTCATTGTTGGGTTATCCTACCCAGCCTCCGTATGCGGCGTCACTACAGGGCGCACGGCTCTTCACCGCCGGTGTCATCCTTCATTCAATGTTTCCGGAAAGAGAAAGGTAAAGAACGATGAGGACCTCGATCCAGACGACCTTCGCGATCTCCGCAGCGGCGCTCCTGCTGTTTGCGGGCAACCTGGCAGCCCGGGCGCAGCAGGCCCCGCCCGCCCCGCAACCTGCAACCCTGCAAGCTCAGGTGAACGAAGTCCTTCTCGACATGGTGGTGCACGACAGGAGCAACAAGCCGGTCACGGACCTTCAGCCGGCCGATATCGCGGTGACCGACAACGGCCAGCCGGTGACTCTGACCCAGCTTCGTCTGGTCAACGGCAAGCAGCAGGATCCCGCGCTGGTGACCCTGCTCTTCAACCGCCCCGGCTTCGATCCCGGGCAGAAATCCACCAGCACTGCCGCCCAATCGGTAAGCAAGAGACTGCACGAGGCATCCTCGAGGATCCTGAAGCTCATCCCCGACGGGAGCTTTGACTACTCTGTGCTGGATGTCTGGGGAAGGCTGCAGGTCCAGTTGGAGATGAGCGGAGACCGTAAAGCGGTGGATGGCGCCATTGGCGCGGCCGTGGAGCCTGGCCAGTTCGGCGTGGCGACTACCCTGAATCCCGTCGAAACAGCGTTGGACAAGGAGGTTCGCACCGGGCAGGATGGCACGGGAAAGAGCCTGAACCCGCGTGCGCTGGCGTTGTCGCAATCGCTGGGCTCGGCCATCGCCGACTCCATCCAGAAGGTCGCCGGACAGCACGTTCCCGACGGGCTGGCCTGCTTGCAGGCGCTGGTGGACGCCGAGCGCCCGGTTGCGGGGCGCAAGGCTATCATCTATTTCACAACTACTACGCAACTGACCGGAGAGTCGATAACCAAACAGCAGAACAACTCCGATACCACGAAGAGCACCCTTCAGGCGATCGTAGGCGCGGCCAACCGGGCCGGTATCAATCTGTACATCGTCCGCATGGACGACCCGAACTCTCCCGATGAGATGGGTTCGCTGATGAACAGCTTCGCAGACGCCAGCCTCGGCTCGTCCAATGCCGGACCTCCAGGACAAAGCAAGTCCTCCGGCAGCGGTGGGCCAGCCACGAACGGAATGTCCAACGCGGTGGGCGGGGCCATGGCCAGCGCCTCGGAGTTCCAGCTGATCAACTCCAAGCAAGGCGAAATCACTGCCACTCCGGGCAGCCTGGACGCACTCGTGCGCGGGACTGGGGGCTACTCCTTCAGCGAGGACGAAAGCTTTGCGCCACCCGTCAAGGAGATGGTCAACGACCTGACCACCTACTACGAGGCCTCCTACGTGCCCAATGTGGTCAACGACGGCGCATTCCACGCCGTGACCGTGAAGCCCCTCCGGTCAGGGCTAAAGATACGCACCCGCTCCGGCTATCTGGCCACGCCGCTCAAATAGCAAAAAGAGGGCATCCCGCTCAGGGATGCCCTCTCCTCTCACCTTTGAACCAGGACCCTTGCCAGATCACTTTCGGGCCAGAGCCGCCTCGATCTCTTCGGTCAGCGCTTCGGCCGCGTCGATGCACTGTCCGCGGTTCACATCCACGTGCGTGACAAGCCGGATCGTGTCCTTGCCCGGAGCGCTCACCAGCACACCCCGCTCCTTGAGCCGTGCAGCCAGATCGGGCGCAGAGAGCCCTTCGGCCAGCTTGAAGATCACAATGTTGGTCTCAACGGTCTTGAGGTGGATCTGGACGCCTTCCATGTTGGCCAGCGCCTCGGCCAGCAGGCGGGCCTTGGCGTGGTCCTCGTGCAGCCGGCCCGGACCCTCGTCGAGAGCCACCAGCCCCGCGGCCGCCAGAATCCCGGCCTGGCGCATGCCGCCGCCCAGTGCCTTGCGGTAGATGCGCGCCCGCGCCATGAGTTCGGCCGAACCCACCAGCATCGATCCAACCGGAGCGCCCAGCCCCTTCGACAGGCAGAACATCACCGTATCGAAGCCCTGAGTGAGCGTCTTCACGTTTGTGCCCAGATGCTCGGCGGCGTTGAAGATGCGTGCCCCATCGCAGTGCGTAGGAAGCTTGTGCGCCTTCGCTCCCGCCCAGATCTCATCGAGAACAGGCAGCCCGTAGGCCCGCCCGCCGGCGAGATTGTGGGTGTTCTCAATCTCGATCAGCCCCGTGGCGGCGCGAAAGTTGTTTACCGGGTTGATCACCGGCTCAATATCGTGCCACGTCAGAATCCCGGAGTGCGTGGGCACGGCGCGAATCAGGCAGCCGGAGAAGACCGCCGCGGTTGCCATCTCCCAGTCCAGAATGTGCGCCCGGGACTCGGCAACGATCTCCTGACCCGGCTGCGTGTGCAGGCGGATGGCGATCTGGTTGCCCATGGTCCCGGTGGGAACAAACAGGGCGGCCTCCCGGCCAAACATCTCGGCGGCGCGCTTCTCCAGCAGGTTGACCGTGGGGTCCTCGCCGTATACGTCGTCGCCCACCTCGGCGGCGGCCATGGCGGCGCGCATCACATCGCTGGGCCGCGTTACCGTGTCAGAACGCAGGTCGATGATCGATGGCATAGCAGACGTCCTCCCCCCGATTCCCTGTTCTTTTGAGCCCGCCAGCTAGGGAATCTGCCCCATCGGCAGTTCCATCACCGGAGTGCTCTTGCCGCCCGTGACCGCATACGCCCACAGGCCGTGAAAGTTGGCACGCAGCCCCGGCTGATACTTGAGCAGCGCGCTCATTACGCTGGTTGCCTCGGTCCTCAAAGCCGCCGGATCGGTCACGCCGGTCGATTCATAGGCGATCCCGAGATCCGGCTCATGCAGCGAGGGATCGAGCACTACAGCGTTTATCTTCCACGTGCGCTCCCCCTGTTGCAGTGACAGCGGAAACACGTTAGCGGGCGAGGGCGAAATCTGCTCTTGCTCCTGGGAGAGCTTTTCAAGGTTGGGTGAGGAGAGGAAATCCACCGGTATGAGCAGGTAACGGGCGGCCAGGTAGCTGAAGTAGGCGGTCCAGGGGTCGGTGCGAATCAGCGACCGGCCCCGGGTCCAGTACCAGATCCCGTCGTGGCCGTCGAAGACGCCCTGGTGGGCAAACAGCCCGGCCAGACGCCAGGAGTTCGACACGCCGTCCCAGCCAATCATGATGCCGATCTGGCCGGCCAGCGGTGACCCCACGGCCTCAGCCAGCGCCAGCGCGTATTTGCCGGGTGGCAGCGCGGGCAGGTCGATCGTCACATTGATCGCCCCCGTCTTATCCGAGCAGAAGAATTCAGTATCGGCGGCGGCCGTAAGGGTCGAAGCATCCAGCAGGTAGAGATTCCGGACCTGGATCTTGCCCTGGGCAAGCAGCGGCACGGCCATCTGCGCGACGGTGCGGATTCCCTCCCAGGAGCCGGTCTGCGAGGGCAGCAGCGAGGCCTGAAGCACGGGAAAATTCTGCTGGGCCACATCGCCGGCCAGCAGCAGCACCTCCGCGGACAACATGCCGCGGTCCTGATCGGTCATGGCAGCCTGCGTGGTGCAGGTGGCGGCCATGGCCGCCGCCGACGCCGCCAGCAGCGCTGCCGCTGCACCCAGCTTCCGGTAGAAGCGCATCTCGGACTCTCCCTCTTTGCCCCGCTCCACGAACCAAATGCGAGCGCTGGCGGGTCACTGCTAGTCTAGTACATAGACGAGTGCGGCCCGGTTAGGGCGCGCACGCGCGCTATACGTCATGACCGAGACGATCGAAATCCGCCTGGTAACTCCGCCTCCGGCGATCATCCTGCGGGCAACCGCGCTCGGAGCCCTGCTCGCATGCGCGTCTCTCTTATTTGCCGCCGCGCAGACGCCCGCCCCCGCAAAGGCTCCTCATGCGGCTTCGGCATCCAAGCCAGCCGGGCATTCCGCTGCTAAGAATGCGCATCGCAAGTCTTCCAGCACGCCAGCCGCGGCCGCGCAGCCCGCGGTCGCGCCTGCAACTCCGCCCGCGCCTCCAGCACCCAACTGGCCGGCCAACCAGGAGCCGAAGCCGGCTAACATTACCCTGGACAGCCGCGGACTCGTCATCGAGGCATCCAACTCCAGCCTCAACCAGATCCTGAAGGAAGTTGCCACGGACACCGGCGCACGGCTCGCCGGCCTTGGCAAAGACCAGCGCATCTTCGGCGTCTACGGGCCCGGACCGGCCCGCGAGGTTCTATCCAAGCTCCTCGATGGCACCGGGTACAACGTGCTGTTGACCGGCGGACAGGGCGCCGCGCCGTTGACCCAGATCGTGCTCAGCACAACGGGCCAGGCGGGCCAGCAGCCCCAGGCCAAGGCTCATCCCGCAAGCGAGGACGACGCGGACGACGACGACCAGCAAGCCGAGGAGCCCGAACAGCCCCAGCAGCCCCAGCCCGTGGCCCAGCCACAGCAGCCCCCGCCTTCGCCCATCCGCAACCCCTTCGCCAATGGCATGAGGGTCGGCTTTCCACCGAGCGACCCGCAGCAGGCGCCCGCAAACAATCGCGTCAGTCCGCCGCAGTAGTCCTGCACCGCGAATCGGGGCCGATAAATAAGAATTTGGAGAAACTCAGGAGATGCGGGCCATCTCCGCGTGCGGTTTGACCGCCGCCGGACGGGGACGGGGACGCATGAGCATAAAAGCCGCGCGAAGGATGCCGTAAGCGGCCAGAACACCGAAGGCCAGAGAAGCGACGGACGCGCACACCAGCATTGCCAGATTCATCAGGTCACTCATTCCATCCGCCCCAGGTCCCAGTATTCGGAGTTCGGTCAACGTATGCCGCTCGTGGACTCTCGCGAAACCCGACCGCACTCATTGAAGCGATTGTCGCAGAACACCCGCCGCGTTGACCCTTTTTTCTATTGACCAATAGAATACCTCAAGGGGTCTCTGCGCGATTGCACCCGTCGCGCGGCCTTTGGCGACTCGGAACCGCCCGGAGCACCAGGTTTTCCCGCCGATCGATTTCCTCACCCCAACCCGTTCCCCTGGAACCTGTCCCATGGCTATTACGCACATCTCGGTACGCGGAGCGCGCCAGCACAACCTGCGCGGCATCGATGTGCGGATTCCGCGCAACTCCCTCACCGTCGTTACCGGGCTTTCCGGCTCCGGCAAAAGTTCGCTGGCATTCGACACCATCTACGCCGAGGGCCAGCGCCGCTACGTCGAGACCCTCTCCGCCTACGCCCGCCAGTTCCTCGACCAGATCGAGCGGCCCGACGTGGACTCGATCGAGGGCCTCAGCCCGGCCATCTCCATCGAGCAGAAGACCACCAGCCGCAGCCCGCGCTCGACGGTAGGCACCATCACCGAGGTTTACGACTACCTGCGCCTGCTCTACGCCAGCGTGGGCACGCCCCATTGCCCCGGCTGCGGACGCCCCATCGCCCGCCAGACCGCCGCTCAGATCGTCGAGCGCGTCCTGATGGCTGGCCGCGGCGAGCGCGTCACTGTCATGGCCCCTATAGTTCGCGGCCGTAAAGGCGAGTTCAAGGACCTGCTCGACGAGATCGAGCAGCAGGGCTTCCGCGCGCGCATCGACGGCGTCATCAACGACCTCTCCGAGCCGGTTCTGCTCGACCGCCGCAAGAACCACAACATCGAAGCCATCGTCGATCGCATCCTGCTCAAGCCCGCCGCGGAGCCCGCGGGCAACGCCGCCCTGCTCCAGTCGCCGGCCAAAGCAACCACTGAGCAGCGCCTCGAACAGGCCGTCACCAAGGCCCTGCAGATGGCCAACGGGCTGGCGCTGGTGGTCTTCGGCACTGGCGAGGAGCAGCTCTTCTCGTCTTCGATGGCCTGCCCCGACTGCGGACTCGACGTGCCGAAACTCGAGCCGCGCAGCTTCTCCTTCAACTCGACCTTCGGCGCATGCCCGGAGTGCCACGGCCTGGGCTCGCTCTACGATCTCGATCCCGCCAAAGTCATCACCGACTGGTCCAAGCCCCTGCTCGATGGCGGACTTGGCCCCGGCTCCTCCTCGCAGTACCTGCTGCGGCTGGTCAACTTGGCCGCCGACCGCTACAAGATCGACCTCAAGACCCCCTTCGAAGATCTGCCCCCCAAGCAGCAGCACATCCTTGTCTACGGCCCGCCCAAAGGCGAGGCGCCGCGCACCGGCTTCCACGGGGTTCTCGCCTTTCTGCGCGACTCCATCGAAGAAGCCCGCAGCGAGGCCTATCGCGAGTACATGATGGGCTACATGTCGGCCACGCCCTGCCCCACCTGCCGCGGCCGCAGGCTGCGGCCGGAGTCGCTCGCCGTCAAGGTCGGCGGCCTCACCATCGCCGACTTCACCGCCATGCCCCTCAACCGCGCGCTCTCGGCGGCCATCAATCTCAAGTTCACTGAGCGCGAGGCCCTCGTTGCCGAACGCATCCGCCGCGAAGTGGTCGAACGCCTCGAATTCCTCTGCGCCGTGGGGCTGAACTATCTCGCGCTCGATCGCAACGCCGCTACGCTCTCCGGCGGCGAGGGCCAGCGCATCCGTCTCGCCACGCAGATCGGCTCGCGCCTCCGCGGCGTGCTCTATGTGCTCGACGAGCCCTCCATCGGACTCCACCAGCGCGACAACAGCCGCCTCATTGAAGCCCTCGAAAAGCTGCGCGACCTCGGAAACACCGTCCTTGTGGTCGAGCACGACGAGGACACCATCCGCCACGCCGACTATGTCGTCGATCTCGGCCCCGGCGCGGGCCGCCTGGGCGGCCACGTCGTCGCAGAGGGTACGCCGGCTCAAATCATGGCCGTGCCCGAATCCCTCACCGGCCGCTACCTCAGTGGACTGGCCACCATGGTTCAGCGCGAAAAGCCCCGCCCGCTCTCCGGCAAATGGCTCACCATCTCCGGCGCGCGCGAACACAACCTCCAGGACCTCACCATCCGCATCCCCCTCGGCGTCATGACCGTCGTGACCGGCGTCAGCGGCTCGGGCAAGAGCACGCTTATCAACGACATTCTCTACCGCTCACTGGCTCGCGACATCTATGGCTCCCGCGAGGAGCCCGGCGTGCACGACACGCTCGCCGGCGCAGACCAGATCGACAAGGTCATCCGCATCGACCAGTCGCCCATCGGCCGCACCCCGCGCTCGAACCCCGCGACCTACACGCAGGTCTTCTCGCCCATCCGCGACATCTTCGCCATGCTGCCCGAGTCGCGCGAGCGCGGCTACAAGCCCGGCCGCTTCAGCTTCAACGTGGCCGGCGGCCGATGCGAAACCTGCGAGGGCGACGGACAGCGCCGCATCGAGATGAACTTCATGCCCGATGTCTACGTCCAGTGCGAGGTCTGCAACGGGCGGCGCTACAACCAGGAGACGCTGGCGGTAAAGTTCCACAACCACTCCATCGCCGACATCCTCGACCTCACCATCGAAGACGCGCTGGCCGTGCTCAACGACGTGCCGCAGGTGAAGCAGAAGCTCCAGACGCTCGTCGATGTAGGCCTCGGCTACGTGCATCTGGGCCAGAGCGCCACCACGCTCTCCGGCGGCGAGGCACAGCGCATGAAGCTGGCCCGCGAGCTCTCCAAGCGCCAGACCGGCCGCACCCTTTACCTGCTCGACGAACCCACCACCGGACTGCACTTCGACGACGTGCGCCGCCTGCTCGAAGTGCTGCACCGTTTGACGGACCTCGGCAACTCGGTAATGATCATCGAACACAACCTCGACGTGATCCGCAACGCCGACTGGGTCATCGACCTCGGCCCCGAGGGCGGCGAGGGCGGCGGGCGCGTGGTAGGCGAGGGCCGGCCTGCGAAAATCGCGGCTACGCCGGACTCCTACACCGGCCAGTTCCTGCGCCGCTACTACACCACAAGCGACGGCCGCCTGATCGAAGCAGTCGAAGAGGAAATTCCCGCCCAAGTTTCAACGGACGTAGACTCCGCAGCCGGCAAAAGCGTCAGTGTAAGCAAGCGGAAGAAAACGCAGGACCGCCCCAAGGCAACTGGACCACGGCAGAAGAAGACAGGACGGCCGGCATGATCGACGAGCACCCGCAGCATAGCTGGAACGCCCCCGAAGATACGACGAACGAGCCGGCGCAAGAGATGGCCGAGCCGTTGGCCGTAAGCGCGCCCGAGGCAAACGATGCGCCGCCCATCTTCCAGAACTATGGCGCGGACTTTCCCCCGGTACGCATTCCCCACTTCGGCCACTTTCTGCTGCTCTGCGTATTTCTGCTCTTCGGTCTCTTCTGCGCGGCCATGCTCTCGCGGGTAGCCCTGCACCTGCACTGGTACGGCGTTACAACTCTGCGTGCGGCTGTCGAAGACATCCACTACGAACTCGGCAGCGAGGCAATTCTCTACCTTTTCGCGCTGGCCGCATCGCTCTTTCTCTTTCCCCTGGTGTGGGACAAGGGCTTCTTCGCCGGCATCCAGTGGAACGGGGCCACGGCGATCAAGTTGCGCTGGCGGCTGGTGAGCGCCGCCTTTGGGTGCCTGGTGCTGGCGGCGGCGAGCAGCACCCTGGTGCATGGACCCGACAACGCCCCCATCGACCGCATCATCCGCGCCCCCGGCGCGGCCTGGCTGCTCTTTGCCTTCGGCATCACCTTCGCGCCGTTCTTTGAGGAGCTGATCTTTCGCGGCTTCCTGCTCCCCGCGCTGTGCACTGCCGTAGACTGGTTCGGCGAGAAGATCGCCCACCAGCCCCGCATGCCCCTTGGCGAAAATGACGCACCACAATGGACCACAACCGCCATGATCGCCGGCTCCATCGCCACCAGCATTCCCTTTGCCGCCATGCACGCCGAGCAGACAGGCAACGCCATCGGCCCGCTTCTGCTCCTGGGCGGCGTGAGCCTGGTGCTCTGCGCCGTGCGCCTGAAAACAAAGTCCCTCGCGGCCAGTGTCTGCGTCCACGCCCTCTATAACTTCGTACTCTTCTCCATCATGCTCATCGGCACACAGGGCTTCAAGCATCTCGACCAGATGTGAAAAGCAGCTTTTAGCTATTAGCTTCTAGCTGCTAGCCTTGATGCATACCAATCGACTTTCTTGCTTTTGGCTAAGAGCTAGAAGCTAGCAGCTAGGAGCTTTCGTTTGACAACCCACGCCCAGCAACTCCTCTCCCTGCTCGCCCGCACCAGCTTCCGGCTGGGGCAGTTCAAGCTCTCTTCCGGAGCAACCAGCGACTACTACATCGACTGCCGCACCACCACGCTGCACGCCGAAGGCGGACGGCTCACCGGGCACGCCATCCTCGAAATGCTCGAAGCGAATGAGATTGAAGCCGAAGCAGTAGGCGGGCTCACCATGGGCGCGGATCCTATCGTCTCCAATGTCGCCACAGCCAGCGCATGGCGCGCCATCGAGCGGCCCGGTTCGCCGCTGCTCCACGGCTTCCTTGTCCGCAAGGCCGAAAAGGCCCACGGAACAGGACGGAGAATCGAAGGCTTCTGCCGCGAAGGCGCTCGGGTTGTAATCGTGGACGACGTCTGCACCACCGGCGGCTCCACCATCAACGCCATCGAGGCCGCGCGCGAGGCCGGCATGAAGATCGCCGCTGTGGTCTGCATCGTGGAGCGCGAGGAAGCCAACGGACGCCCAGCCGTCGAGGCAGCCGCGCAGGGTGCGCCCTTTTTGAGCCTGTTCACGGCCAACGACGTCCGCGCCGAACACATCAAAGGCAGCTCTTAGCTCTAGGCACGAAGGGCAGACCGCCAGCTCATCCCGTCACTGCGGCTCTTCCCGCTCCTGCCCGGCTCGATCCTTGTGCTCTTTGAAGTACTTCTCCTGCGCCTCGTCCAGCTCTTTCGTCTGAGCGGCAAGGTCATTCACTGAATCGGTCGCATCCTCCAGCGCGATCGCGTCCTCACGTTCCTTTGGCAGTCCGCGCAGAATGCCCTGCCACTTCGGAACCGCCTCCGTCAGCACTTTGAGCCCCTTGCGCAGGTCGGCCTTGCGATCCCCATACTGGTCCAGGTTTGAGGCCAGCTCATCGACCAGCGCGGTAAAGTCCTCGAGCTCGCTTTCGAGCCGCTGTCCCCGCCCCGACTCGGTCCTCTTTCCAAACGCCTCGATCCGGCTGGCGTGTTCGCTCGCGAACTTGGTATACAGTGCGATCCGCGCGCCCGGGTCGATCCCCGCCTCGGCAAGCTGATCCTGCTGGGCCTCGGTCAACGGCTCGCGCCGGTCCCTCTGCGCCGGCGCAAACCGCGCTCCAACGCACAGCAGGCACACGAAGCCCACTGTCACATATCTCCACAGCCTCATTGTCTGGTTGTCCTTCCCGTTGCGGCGGCCTACTTTTCAAAGACCTGCATCATGGTCGCATCCTGCGCGTTCGACACCTTGGCCAGCGTCTCTTCCACCAGCGCGCGATCGTCGAAAGCGCTCACGTGCAGCATCTCTTTAAGCCGGAAGGCCGTATTGCTGAGCAGAATCTCGGCGTTCTTCAGCCGTTTGTCGCTGGGGTCCAGCGTCTGGTGGACCTTGACCGCCACACCCTGGATGCGCTTGAGCAGCACATCGGCCTCATCCACCTGCCCTGCCGCATAGTTCCTCAGGCTCAGCTCCGTCATCTGCTGAACCAGTTGCGCATACAGGAAGCACTGCTCCCGGGGCTGAGCCTGGGCAGCCCGCGCCTCCAGTATCGCTATCGATTGTTCGTCCGGGCTTCTCTGGTCGGCTCCGATCGCGCACACCGGCACCAGGGCGATTCCGATTGTTACCAGCACGGCAAACCGAATCTGACTCCGCATAAGGCCTCCACGGGTCGTGCGCGATCCCCAAGCGTGTGTCACATCTTAGCCACAACTTTCCAGCACTTGCAAGAGGCAATCTCCAGATTCTGTTCATCCGGTCACAACCCGGCTTCCGTTGCCGATTTGGGAGAGCGGTCAAGATTGAACAGTCAGGACCGATGTTAAAGAGTACCGGCCTCAGCCCGTACATCAAGCCCACATCCACAAGGAGGGGCATTAGCCCCGGAGGCTCAGCTACTTCTCGATCGCCTTCAGCCGCTCCCGCGCCTGCCACTCCTCGGTCTGGTACTTGCCCGCCGCCGCCGTCAAAAAACGGTGGTAATACGCCACCGCCTGAGCCGTCTGGTGCAGCGAGTCATACGCCGTGGCCCACAGAAAATACGTCGACGGGTTGTCGGGCTCAAGCTTCGCCCGCATCCCGAGCGCGCGCACCGTCACCGCCGGCTGGCCCGACCGCGAGGCCGCAAACGCCAACCCGCTCCATGCGTCCGCATTCGCTGGATCCAGTTGCGTCGCCTTGTCGAAGACCGCAAACGCCGCCGCGTACTGCCCATGCCGAACCAGGTTCTGCCCGTGGCCCACCAGCAGCGCAGGATCGGCAGGCGCAGCCGCCAGCAGCTTCACGTACAACGCATCGGAGGAGTCGAAATCCCCGGCATCGGCCAGCACCTCGGCGAGAATCTTCGAGATCGCCGCATCCTCCGGATGCGCCTCATGCAGCTTCTGGAGCAGGGGCAGCGCCTCGGCCTTGTCCTGGGCGGCAAGTACCGCCGCCAACTGCGCAGTCAGACCCGGGTCGTCAGGAGCTTGTTCGAGCGCCGCCCGCAGCAGCGGCTCGGCCTCGGCGTACTTTTCTTCCTTGATCAATATATGCGCCAGTCCGGCGCTCGCCTGCTCCGACTTCGGATCCCTGGCCAGCGCCCGCCGATACTCAGCCTCGGCCTCCGCGGTCTGCCCTGCCTTCAGCGCCAGCTCGGCCGCTAGCACCATATCATCGGCCGTCTCCGGTGTCAGCTTCAGCGCCTCCAGCAGATCGTTTGAGGCCGCCGCTGTGTCCGTAGCGCTCTCAAGCCGCGCCAGCGCCCGCCAGGCCCGGGCCTTCAGTTCCCCGCTATTCTCGCCCGCGTCCAGCCCGGTCGCTGCCTTCAGCACTGTCCGCGCCTCCTCGGCTTTGCCCTCCCGCGCCAGCAGAATTCCCAGCAGCAAATGCGGATCGAAGGCCTTCTCGTCCGCCGCTGTCGCTCTCCGGTAGAGCCCCTCAGCAGCCTCCGCTCGATCCTGTACATCGGCCACGTAGCCGGCATCGAACAGCGCCCGCCCATCCGCCGGATGTCCCGCCAGCCACGCGTCCAGCTTTGACTCGGCCGTCTTCCAGTCTTTGGACGCAATCGCAGCTTCGGCCGCCTCCACCTGGTCGCTAGCCTGCTCCGCACTCACAGACGCTGGAGCCGTTGCCGGCGAGTTCTCCCGCGCCGCCTGCGCCCAAACCGCGCCGGGCGTAAACAGCAAAGCCAAACCCGCCAATCCGATAAACAGACGATTCACAGCAGCCCTCCAAGCTAGTGTAAGGCAGCCCCTCTCCGCCTCCCTCAGTTCCCAAAAGATCAGATTCACCGTTTTTTACACAAACATCGTTGACATAGTTAACATTGTTTTCTATATTTACTACGTTAGAGGTCACCATGGGCTCAAAAGAACGCCGGGAACGAGAACGCGATGCCACCCGCTCCAGAATCCTCGACGCCGCACGGGAACTCTTCGCCCTCCACGGGTACGAGGGCGTCTCCATGCGCGCCATCGCAGAGAAGATCGAGTACTCGCCCACCGTCATCTATCAGCACTTCCGCGATAAAGACACCCTCATCAAGGAGCTCTGCTACGCCGACTTCGGCGACCTGGCCGAAGCCCTCCAAAACACCCTCCAGATCCCGGACCCCATCGAGCGTCTGCGCGAGTGCGGCCGCCAGTACGCCCGCTTTGCCATCGCCCATCCCAACCACTACCGGCTCATGTTCATGACCCCCATCCCCGTCCAGTCCACAAAGGAGGAGATCGAGCAGGTCCAGGGCAAGCCGGAGAGCGATGCCTACGCCCTCCTGCTCCACCTGGTTCAGCAGGTCGCCGCCGAGGGCCTCTTCCGCGACCCCAACCCCGACCCCCAGCTCATCGCACAGACGCTCTGGGCCGGCCTGCACGGCCTCGTCGCCCTTGAGATCACTATGAAATGCGACGAGTGGACTCCGTGGCGTTCCTTCGACAGCCGCCTCAACACCATGCTCGACACAATGGGCCGCGGCCTCTTCAAGGAGGTCAACTGATGCCGCCTCTTGCCCAGCGCAATCTCTTCCACGACAAAATTCGCCTTGCCGTCACCCTCACCGGTATCGCCTTCTCGGTCGTTCTCATGGTTGTGCAGTGGGGACTCTTTCAGGGCTTCTCCTCCTCCGCCACCGGCGTCATCGACCACTCCGGCGCGGACCTGTGGATCGCGGCCAGAAACACCACCTATCTCGAACAGGCCATGCCCTTCAACGAGCGCAAGTACTACCAGGTGCTAGCCACTCCCGGCGTCGGCCAGGCCCTCAAGTACATCGTCCGCTGGTCCTACTGGAAGCAGCCCAACGGCCACGTCGAGGCAGTCGCCATCATTGGCTGCGACCCGGACTCCCTCATGGGCGGCCCCTACAACCTCGTCTCCGGCGACCCCCAGCAGCTCAAGCAGCCCAACGCCGTCATCATCGACCGCATGTACTCCGACAAGCTTGACGCACACGCCATCGGCGACATGGTCGAGATCAACGGCTACCGCGTCAAGGTGGTCGGATTCACCGACGGCATCCGCGCCTTCACCACCTCGCCCTACATCTTCACCACCTTCAAGCGCGCTCAGGATTTCACCGTCATCAACGCCGACCAGGTGAACTTCGTCCTCGTAAAAGCCGCCCCCGGCGTCAACCCCGCCAAGCTCAAGGCCGAGCTTCAGCGCCGATTGCCAGACAACGACGTCTTCCTCACCCAGGAGTTCAGCGACTCCACCCGGCACTACTGGATGTTTACGACCGGCGCAGGCATCGCCGTCCTCATGGCTGCCGTCCTCGGACTCATCGTCGGCATTGCCGTCGTCGCGCAAACCATCTACGCCTCCACCATGGACCACATCCGCGAGTACGGAACCCTCAAGGCCATGGGCGCGCCCAACAGCTATGTCCTCGGCGTCATCATGTCCCAGGCAGCCATCGCCGCCACGCTCGGGTACATCGTCGGCATGTCGGTTTCGCTCTTCGTCATCCACGGCGCATCCCAGGGCGGCGCAAACATCCTGCTCAGTGTGTCCACCGCTATCGGCATGTTCTTCCTCACGGTAGCCATGTGCATCGTCGCCGCCCTGGTCTCCGTCAACAAGATTCTCACCCTCGATCCCGCCATGGTCTTCAAAGGCTGATCTCAATGACCCAAGCCATCCAAATCCGCGCCGTCACCAAGAACTACCTCGAAGGCCATACCACCACGCCTGCCCTCGCCGGCGTCGACCTCACCGTCAACCGCGGCGAGATGGTGCTCATGATGGGCCCCTCCGGCAGCGGCAAGACCACCCTGCTCTCCATCATGGGCTGCATCCTGCGGCCCACCTCCGGACAGGTCTTTCTCGAAGGCAACGAGATCACCGCCATGAAGGAGCGCGATTTGCCCGCGGTCCGCCTCAAGCACATCGGCTTCGTCTTTCAGGGATTCAATCTCTTCCCCACCCTCACGGCCGGGGAAAATGTCGAGCTGGCCCTCCGCCTCAAAGGACACAAGAGAGGCGCCGCCAAAGATGAGGCCCATCGCCTCCTCGATCTCGTCGGCATCGGCGAAAAGTACCGCTCCTACACCGCCGACATCAGCGGCGGACAAAAACAGCGCGTCGCAATCGCACGCGCCGTTGCCGGCTCTCCGGAGGTCATCCTCGCCGACGAGCCCACCGCCGCGCTCGACTCCCACACCGGCCGCAACATCGTCGAGCTGATGGCCAACCTCGCACACACCGAGAACCGCGCCGTAGTCATCGTCACCCACGACAGCCGCCTCCAAGAATTCGCCGACCGAGTCGTCCGCGTAGAAGACGGCCTCATCGTCAGCCAACCCAACTAACCCGGGCCACATCTCCCTATCCGGAGCCAATCATTATGTTTTCCATAAAGAAGTTCACCCGCACCCAGATCCTCATCGCCGCCGCGGTCCTCGTGGTCTTGGTTGTACTCATCACACGCCACGGCTCAAACAGCAAGCCCGCCGCGGCAGCCTCGGCGGCGACCGCCGACCCGGCCCCTATCACCAAGTCCATCGTCGCCGGACCAGGCCTGGTCGAGCCCAACTCGGAAAATGTAAAGGTCGGAACCGAGCTGGCCGGCAAGCTCAAAACGGTGCTCGCCGAAGAAGGCGACCACGTTAAGCAGGGCCAGCTCCTCGCCGAGCTGGTCAACGACGACTACCGCGCCCAGCTCGACTCCGCGCGCGCCCAGGCCGCACAGGCAGAAGCCGCATACCAGAAGGTCCTCAACGGCGCCCGTCCCCAGGAGCGCCAGCAGTCCTTCGCCCAGATGCAGCAGGCACAGACCCAGCTCACCAACGCCCGCCGCGACTACGAGCGGGCGCAGCAGCTCTCTGCCGCCGGCGTTATCTCCCGCCAGGAGTTCGACCACGCCGAGCGCGACTTCAAGGTCGCCGAGGACCAGCTTAAAGCCGCTCAGCAGCAGTTCCACCTTGTTGACGATCGCTCCCGCGACGAAGACATCGCGCAGGCCAAGGCCACACTCGACTCCGCCCGCGCGCAGGTGGAGCAGGCCGAAGCCATCTATCAAAAGACGTTTCTCCGCGCCCCCTTCGACGGCACCATCCTGCGCAAGCACCACCGCACCGGCGAGAGCATCACCAACTCCAGCGTCACTCCCGATCCGGTCTTCACCATGGGTGACGTCAGCGGCCTTCGCGTCCGCGTCGATGTCGACGAGACCGACGTGAGCCGCGTCCAGGAAGGCCAGCGCGTCTACGTAACCGCGCAAGCCTACGGCACTCAAAAGTTCTGGGGAAAGGTCATCCGCGTAGCCGGCCAGTTAGGGCACAAGAACCTGCAAACCGACGAGCCCAAGGAGAAGACCGACACCAAGATCCTGGAAACCCTCGTCCAGTTGGACCCTGGCGTCCACTTGCCTGTGGGCCTGAGAGTAGACGCCTACATCCAGACTGCGGAAAAGTAGCGCCGGTCTCCCGACCGGCTGTAGTGTGGGTCTCCCGCACCACACAGAAATCTAAACCAACCACGACAATGGGTGCCCCAAGTTGAGAATGCGCACCAAGCGCCATGAAATGAACAGCATAAGAAACTTGTTTAGGTTTTTGTGCTAGTTTTGTGCTACACCATAACGACGACAATTCCGATGAATGATTCGTTACCAACAGAACTAACCAAAGGTGCGATTCTCCGCGACAAAGAATATGCGTGGGAGTTGGGAGATTTTCCACAAGCCCTACAGCGAGCGCCCTCGTTGGGATACGCCTGCTTAGGAGGGCAATTCTGGTTCCTTGTTTCGGATGTTTCGCTCTACGAACCGTTCTGGCTTGAGGCCAACTCATCCGACAAATTGGCGGACGAGACTTGGTCCGCCTACGCACGACGGTCCTGCGATGAGGTTCTACTTCGATTCAATGCGTTGTTGCGAGAAACTGATTTCAGAGAAACGGCGGGCAAGTTCGGCACAGGTGAGGTCGATCGGGCATCTGGCCTTCACTGGATGTTCAACGCATACTTCGTGACTGAGTCGGAGTATCTTTCACTCAATTTCGGGCAGCTGAAAACCTAGCTTCGTCGCAAATGTCAATGACGCCTGTACCACCACTGATGCGGGCATTTGAGGTTTGTTAGCATCGCGCATCTCTTCAAATGGATAAGTTCGGATTGGGCGGACCGAAAGACCTGCAAACCGAGAAACCAGTCGAACGAGAGGTCAAACAATCTTGTACTTATTTGTGCTGGTACTGTGCGCTTAATGGTGCTCTGGAACTTTTAGCGCATTGTAGAATCTGCAACTTACGTACTCTCAACATATCCCATTGTCGGTGCCCCAGGTCCCTCGCGTTTGGGGACCTGGGAGACCACCTCAACTCACTTCGCCATAAACCTGTACCGGATCGACCAGGTCTTCGTCTCGCCCGGCTGGATCACCACATGCACATACGCCTCCGGGCAAACCGTCTGGGCATTCGACCACAGTTGCAACGATGCCAGCGGCAGGCTTCCGATCTCCTCCACGCCCACGCCGGTCTTCGGATTCTCCACCACAAAATCGAAGTCCGAAGCCTGGTCGGAGAATCCCTTCACCTGTCCCCCCGGCGTTTGGGCCGGACCCGCCTGTCCCGGCGCTCCCTGCCCCTGCCCGCCTTGCGCTGCCCCGGCAGGCCGCGGCCCGCCCTGACCCGGCGTCGGCTCGACCGCCGTGTCCAGCACAAACGTCTTCCCATCGATGTGCGCAATCTTGCCCTGATCCCGGTCCAGTTGCGGCACAAACGGGAACTTCACCGTCAACCCCACCGCAGGCGTCTTCCCATCGAATACAAAGAAGTCGTGATTATAGACCTGAATGTCGATCGGCTTCGTGCCCGTGTTTTTCATCTCGTGTACGATCACCAGCACGGGTTCCCTGGCGTCGAGTTTCAGCGTCTTCTTGTAGTCGTAGTCGTACCCGAGCGCCGACTTCAGCACCTGCCGAAACACTACCCCGCTCTTCGACGGCTTCACCGTCCACTTGCCGCCATCCACCAGCGGAAACGCCGTCTGGAAGGCGAACGGCTTCTCGTCGACCCGCTTCAGCAGGCCCACGCCGGGTTTCACAAACAGCTCGCCCGGCTTGGCCGCCTCATATCCCAGCGCGCTTCTGCCGTCGGCCGACCGCCACTCCTCCACCGGCCCGGTGATCGGGTCCTTCATCGGCGCAGCATTCGTCGAGTACCACGGCCCAAAGAAGTTGTGGCCCTTGTACATCAGGCACCACACCGCCCCTGACCAGTCGAAGCGCACGCCCTTGTAGAAACCCTTCTCGGCATCGGGCAGGAGCACTACCGCATTCACCACTCCGTTCGTGATGGTAACCGCGGGCGCATCGGGATTCGACACCGCCGGACATCCCGCCGGCGTCTGCGCATTCACCCCGGCCACCAGCGCCATAGCAACAACGCCAACCAGCACCCAGGCCAACAGACTCTTCCGCAATGTCATCTTCAGCACCTCGCAAATCAAATCAAATCGTGCGAGCTAATGTTACCCCACCCGAGCCATCCACAACCTCAGGCAACCACCCCAACATCCCGCCCCGTTTATACTGAAGAATGCCCGGCCCTGCCCCGAGCCTCACCGAGATCTCCGTGCAGCGTCTGACCGTTTCGCACCCATCCCCAGGGAACCCGACCTTGATCAATCCAACAGTGACCGACTCCATCGTCATCCGCGGCGCGCGGACACACAATCTGAAGAACATCTCCTGCGAGATTCCCCACGGCAAGCTGACCGTCGTCAGCGGCGTATCGGGATCGGGCAAGAGCTCCCTAGCCTTTGACACCGTCTACGCCGAGGGCCAGCGCCGCTACGTCGAGTCGCTCTCTGCCTACGCCCGCCAATTCCTCGAGCGCATTGAAAAGCCCGACGTCGACGAGATCGACGGCCTCGCCCCTGCCGTCGCCATCAAGCAGAAGAACACCACCCGCAACCCCCGCTCCACCGTCGCCACCGCAACCGAGATCTATGACTATCTGCGCCTGCTATACGCCCGCGCCGGCACCGTCCACTGCGTCCACTGCGACGGCCTCGTCAAGCGCAACTCCGTCGACGAGGTCGTCGACGCCATCCTCGCTCTCGGCGACGGAACCCGCCTCAACGCACTCTTCCCTGTCACTGTTGCCACAGCCGCACCAGAACCCACCGCCGCTAAACCGGCCAAGACAACCAAGGCCGCCAAATCCACGCGCGCCACGGCAAAAGCCAAGACAGCCGCCCCCACCGCCGACGATCTGCACCTGGCCACCCTCAAAGCCCGTCTTGCCGAGCTGCGCTCCTCCGGCTTCGGCCGCCTCTGGCAAGCCGGACAGATCTTCGAGTTCTCTAGTCCCGAATCGCTAATCGACCTAGACCTGCACGGCCCCATCTTCGTCCTCCTCGACCGCATCGTTGTCAACGCAGAGAACCGCTCACGCATCGTAGACGCCGCCGAGATCGCTTATCGGGAAGCCGGGGAAATCGTCTTCGAATTCGCTCCACGAGGCTCCGATCCCAATCCAAAAGATAAGAGCGCGAAACGCTTCAGTGGCAACTACGAATGCACCTCCTGCCACCGCCCGGGGCGCGAGCCCGAGCCGCGTCTCTTCAGCTTCAACAATCCGTTCGGTGCATGTCCCCGCTGCCAGGGCTTCGGCAACACGGTCGACTACGACCTCAACCTCATCGTCCCCGACCCCTCGCTCTCCCTCAACGAAGGCGCAATCGATCCCTGGAACCGCCCCAAGTACCGCCCCTTTTTCACCGATCTAAAAAAGCGCGCCGACGAGCTCGCGATCCCTCTCAATGTCCCCTGGCGCGACCTGCCCAAGGACGCCCGCGAAATTCTCCTCCACGGCAAGGGCTCCTTTGAAGGCATATACGGCTTCTTCGCGCAGATGGACCGCAAGAAGTACAAGCTTCACGTCCGCGTCATGCTGTCGAAGTACCGCGGCTACGCCGTGTGCCCGGACTGCCGAGGCCAGCGTCTCCGCGCCGAAGCCCGCGCCGTCCGCATTCAGGGCAAGAACATCTGCCAGGCCACCGCTCTCACCATCCGCCAGGCCGGCGACTTCTTCTCCGCGCTCACCCTTTCGCCCATGCAGCAGGAGATCGCCGGACCCATCCTCGAAGAGGTCCGCCAGCGCCTCGGCTTCCTCGATGCCGTCGGCCTCGAGTACCTCACCCTCGATCGCCTCGCCTCAACTCTTTCCGGCGGCGAGGCCCAGCGCATCCAGCTCGCCACCTCGCTCGGCTCGCACCTGGTCGGCACGCTCTACGTCCTCGACGAGCCCTCCATCGGCCTTCACTCCCGCGACACCGCCCGCCTCATCCACATCCTCAAAGAGCTGCGCGACCTCGGCAACACCATCCTCGTCGTCGAGCACGACCCGGACATCCTCCGCTCCGCCGACTACCTCATCGACATGGGCCCCGGCGCAGGCGAACACGGCGGCAAGATCCTCGCCGTGGGTGACCTCGCCGACATCGAAGCCAACCCCAACTCCCTCACCGGACGCTATCTCTCGCACAAGCTCTCCATTCCCGTTCCCACCCGCCGCCGCGAACCCGGCCGCGAAAAGCTCGTTCTCAAAGGCGCGCGCGCCAACAACCTTAAGAGCGTAGAGATCGAGATCCCCCTCGGCCTCCTCGTCGCCATCACCGGCGTCTCCGGCTCCGGCAAATCCACACTCGTCCATCAGGTCCTCTACCGCGCCATCGCCCAGCAACTCGGACAGGGGGACGCATCCGAACCCGCGGGCTCCTTCACGTCCCTCACCGGCGTCGAACGCTTGAACGATGTTGTCCTCGTCGATCAAACCCCCATTGGCCGCACTCCGCGCTCCAACCCCATCACCTACATCAAGGCCTTCGATCTTATCCGCGAACTCTTCGCCTCTCAACCAGAGGCCAAGCGTCGCTCCCTCAGCCCCGGCCACTTCTCCTTCAACGTCCCCGGCGGACGCTGCAACACCTGCGAGGGCGACGGAACCGTCACCGTCGAGATGCAGTTCCTCGCCGACGTCGAGCTGCCCTGCGAGGACTGCAACGGCACCCGCTACCAGGCGCGCGTCCTCGACGTGCAGTACAAGGGCAAGAACATCCACGAAGTTCTGCAACTCACCGTCAAGGAAGCACTGCGCTTCTTCTCCGGCCAGAACAAGTTGTTAGAAAAACTTGCCGTCCTCGACGAGATCGGCCTCGGATACCTGCGCCTCGGCCAGTCCGCCACCACGCTCTCCGGAGGCGAGGCTCAGCGCATCAAGCTCGCCGCCCATCTTGCCTCCGTGCGCGCCGCCAACGCATCGGCCAGGCCCTCACAGGCCAGCCGTGTCCTCTACATCCTCGACGAGCCCACCACCGGCCTGCACTTCGACGACGTATCGAAGTTACTAAGTGCCTTCAAGCGTCTCATCGACGGCGGCGCATCACTTATTGTCATCGAACATAATCTGGATGTTATAAAGAGCGCCGACTGGGTCATCGACTTAGGTCCCGAAGGCGGCGAGGCCGGCGGCCAGATCGTGGCCGAAGGCACACCCGAAGAGATCGCCGCCAATCTCCACTCCCACACCGGCCACTGGCTCGCTACAGTCCTCTAGCAATCGACTTGTTTTCGGTAATTCTTTACTGAGAGTACAAAAGAGGTGCATTCGTGTCTGAAAACAGTACACTTTTGTTACTTTCGTCTGCCTTCCTCCCATTGTAACGAATGAGTTTAGGTTAACCTACTCTAACCTGCTCTCCGATACGCTCACTTCTTAATGGCAGGACCGGGTTCTCTCTTGTATGTTTTCTAATACTTGCATTTCCCCATTTCTGATTCCACTCACAGCCGCCTCGCTGGTTATCTGCGGCTGTACCGCTGTGCCCGTTCCATTCTCTGGCACATCCAGCTCCGGCAGCGAAACTCCGGCCATCGCCACCAGTCCCAACCTGCATGCCACTCAGGGTATTGCTATTAACAGCAATAAGAGCGCGTATGTGACTTCGAATGCGTGGATGGCTGGCTATGACTCGAACTGGAATCTTCTTTGGCAAAACAACAATGTTCTCTCCGCGCTTCCTCCCAGCGTGAATCACTTGAGCGACGCTGCCTATTCCGACAATAGAATCATCGCCCCCGTTGTGAATTGGGTCAGTTGCTCATCCGTCAAACCCGTCCTGCTGACTGTCTTCAACGCCGAAAACGGGTCGCTCATCACCTGGAGTGACATCAGCGTCAACGGACCCGACGGCTCATCCGCTACGGTGGTCCCGGAACTCAACAAGGTCGTAGTTTCTTCTTACTGCAACCTCAACCATGGTTACTCGACGCTCTGGCTCTACGATCTGGACACGCTGCTTAACAACCCGCCAGGAAGCACGATGCAACCGACCGGCACCATCTCTCTCTCTCAACCCATATCCGCCATCCAGGGCATCAGTTGGAATCCAGACTCCAAAATGTTTGTCGTCTCCACCGACACCGGCGGAGTGGCGGGCAGCATCTGGTACATCTCATCGGATGGCATCGTGCTCGGACAAGCCTACGTAGTTCCCGGAAGCCAGAGCATGGAGTTGGAAGGCGTCGATTTTTCGACAGGGAATCTTTACTACCTTGAGGGCGGCATCGTGACAAGCCTCGGAGCCCCGCCCGCCACACCCACGATCGCTGCACTTTCAGGCGCTTCCACTGCGACACGGATCGTATCCATCACCACTCCGAGTACGGGCTCCGTAATCCATTTCACAATGGACGGCTCAATGCCCACGGCTGCGTCCCCGGTCTACGACAGTCCATTCCCGATCTCTGCCCCCCTGACCATAAAAGCGATTGCCGTTAACGCCGCAATGGTAAGCAGCCCGATGTCGGTCGCCACCTTCAGCATCCACTAAGATTCATCGAACCGTCAGCCAGAGTCGCCCACATCGATCTGCGCCGCTAGCGTCTCGTTCACAGCCAGATAACTCCCCTTCGACAGGAAAGCCGGCGGTCATTCCATGACAGCCGGCGCAAGGATTTCTGACTCATTTCTGTCTACTGTGTCACACCGACGATCCCGTACGCATCCGCCTCAGTCGATCCGTCGCTCAGCGCAAACGAAACTCCATCCTTCCAATAGGTCGCCACGGCCGTGTTACCAGTCGTGGCCGTCACAGCGAACCCCGCCACGTACACATCGCCGTCCACAACCGACATCGAAAACGCGCCGGCATTCTTCGTCCCGTCCGTTAAGGCAACTGCGCTTCCGTTCTTCCAGTATTTCGCAACGGTCTTTGCCGTTGCGGCACTTGGCTCGTATCCGGCCACATATACGTCACTGCCGGAAACTACGATCGAGTACGCACTTGCGCTCTGCTTGCCATCCGTAAGCATCGTTGGGGTCCCATTCTTCCAGTACATGGCATAAGACCCGCCCAGGCTGCTCGCCTGCGTCCCTGCCACGTATACATCGCCGCCGACAACCGCGATTGCATTGGCCGAAGCCGTGTAAGTACCATTTGTCAAACTTACAACCAGGCCATTCTTCCAGTAGACCGCGGTATAAGTGCTCGTTGCGCTGTTGGCTAAGATCCCGGAGATGTACACATCGCTACCGGAGATGACCATTGCCGTGGGGATCACAAACTTCGTCCCATCCGAAAGCGCCGTTTCCGTGCCGTCCTTCCAGTACTTCGCAACCGGGTAGATTCCTGTTCCACCCTCATATCCTGCAACATATACATCGCTGCCTGAGACGGCGATCGCTGTCGCCTCGGCATCCCGCGCGCCGTCCGTCAGCGAGACCGCGACTCCGTCCTTCCAGTACGTCGCCACTCCGTTCCCGGTCTGGCTCTTGGTCACGTATCCGGCCACATACACGTCACTACCAGAGACGGCGACCGAGTGCGCCTGAGCCTCCGTTGTTCCATTGCTCAGGTCCGATTCCATGCCGTTGGTCCAGAACGCCGCGGTGTAGTGGCCTGTCCCGGCGTTGTACCGGGCGCCTGCCACATACGCGGTCGTGGTCCCAGACGCGACGCTGCTTCCCCCGCCGCCGCCAGTCCCTGTTGCGAACTCCACCAGACTGCATCCACAGAAAGCCAGCAAGGGCAAAAGAGATGAGGTCAGAACAATTGGCTTCACCAGCTTCAATTTGCTGCTCTCCTTCATGTAATCGAGGAGATGCTAACACGCAAGCTAGTAGTTTGAAGCCCGCAAAGCGGACCAGGGGAATCCGCAATTACACGTCCTCTCACCAGATCCGATGGCCCCTCTATACAACCTTTTTCTAATCCATCTAGCTGCTATTACGTACCTTTCCTCGTACTTCCTGAGTAGATTCACCACTTACGATGCCGGCGACATCGCCAACCTGTGATGCACTGCTGCCTGATCGGCAAAGTAACCATACTTAAGAAATTGGTAACGTTGCTGCGATTACTCTGCGCAGCAACCCAATTCAAACTGCTATCTCTAACCTTCCTGTTCTGCATCGCCAGTGAAGATCCGACGACTGAACCACTCGGCAAACAGAAAGGCCGGCGATCATCCCATGACCGCCGGCCCATATTTACCTGTTGTGCCAGGTATCAAGCGCTCAATCTGAGACCCGCATTGGGCGACGCCCATCGCCACCCGGAGCACTGCTCCCGCGGAATCGCAAAGAAGTGAAAGGCCTGGTAAGGATACAGCGCCGCCTTCTCAAATCCCACCAGGTCCAGCGCCCGCCCTTCGCGCAAAACATCGCGGGACAGAAATATCTCGTACCGCATCTCGTCATAGAGCAGGCTGAACAAATCTTCGCGCCTGAGTCCAAGCCGTCGAGCGCCCTCAAGCGTACTCTCAAACAGAATCACGGGGCGGCTGCGCGCAATCATCGTCCGCGCTCCGCGCAGCACCAACTCCTCGGCACCCTCAGCCTCGATTCTCATCAATGAGCAGTCCAGATTCGGGAACGCCTCAGCGAGTTCGAACGCGCGCTTGCCCACCTTTTCGAGAAACTGTTCGATGCCCGGCGTCGTCTCTCTCGCCAGATCGATGCCTATATGCCGCCCAGCCGGCGCCAGTTGCCGCCACTGATTTCGATTGGTTTCCGCCTGGCGGCCGACCGCGACGCAGTTCCACCCCGGCCTCGCCATCCTCCGGATCGCCTCATCGATCCGCATCTGCTCCACGTGAATCTCAAACAGCCCGGGATTCCGCCTGCGCCAGCCTGTCTCGGACTCCGGCCACACGCTTTTGCTGGGTATCGATCCGGCCATGCCTGCTGATGGATTGTCGATTGTGAGAAGGCCCATTTGTGAACTCCTTTGCACCCTGGTGGGCTGCCGCGATCCGGTCCACAATTCGAAGTTGCTCGAATCTGCAAGGATCGTAGCGCTGGGCCTTCTGGCCCGATATAACACAAAGGAGTTACTTCAACCCCGGTTTTCCACCGGCTCCGCCACCACCGGATTCACCAGGTCGCCCAGCCCTTCGATCGATACCTTCACCGTCTCGCCGGCCTTGAGCCAACGCCGCGGAGTCCGCCCAAGCCCCACCCCCGCCGGCGTCCCCGTTGAAATCACGTCGCCCGGCAACAGCGGCGTAATCGACGAGATGTACTCGATCAGCTCCGGCGTCTTGAAGATCAGCTCCCGCGTATTCGAGTTCTGCAGCATTTCGCCGTCGATGCTCAGCGTGATGGCGAGCTCATGCGGATCGGCGATCTCATTCGCCGTCACAATCGCCGGCCCAAGCGGACAAAACGAGGGAAAGCTCTTGGCCAGCGACCACTGCGCCGTGTGCGCCTGCACGTCTCGCGCGCTCACGTCGTTCACAATCGTGTAGCCGAAGACATGCTCCCGCCACTTCTCTGCCGGAATCCGGTAGCCGCCCTTGCCGATCACCACCGCCAGCTCGGCCTCGTAGTCCACCTTGGTTGAGTTCTTCGGGAGCACAATCGCCTCCCCCGGCCCAACGATCGAGGTCGTCAACTTGAAGAAAACAATCGGATACTTCGGCAGTTCCAGCTTCGCCTCGGCCGCATGGTCTTTGTAGTTCAACCCAATCGCGAACACTCGCGGCGGATTCGCGATCGGCGCGTGCAGCCGCACCTCGGATAGCGCTACCTTTCCCGCCGCAACAACAGAGGGCAGCCCCCGCTCGATCACATCGAGGGTAGAGGAAAATCCCTGCGCGCTCAGATCAAGGATTGTGCCCGTATCTTCAAACAGCACACCGGGGCGGACCGCTCCCCCGCCCTGCGAAAACGAAACGATCTTCATGCATATCTCCAATAATCTTCGCCAGGGTAGAAACTACGCCCGCGCCTCAGCCAGAACCTTCAAATACCTCCGCGACATCTCGGTGATCGTCCCCGGCTTCCCAGCATCCATCGCTGCCAGGTTCACCAGATCCGACCCCACCCCCAGCGCCCGCGCCCCGGCCTTGATAAAGCCCGCGGCCGTCTCGAGCGTCACGCCCCCCGTCGGCACAATCTTCAAAAACGGAAACGGCGCAAGCAGCGACTTCAGATAGCTAGCCCCGCCTACCGCCGAGCAGGGAAATATCTTCACGTAGTCCGCGCCCGCGTTCCACGCCGTAATCGCCTCGGTCGGCGTCAGCGCTCCGGGACACGACACCTTCCCATTCTTCTTCGTCACCGCAATCACATCCGGGTGCGTGCTCGGACTTACCACAAACTCCGCCCCGGCATCGATCGTCGCCTGTGCCTGCTCGGCCGTCGTCACTGTGCCCGAACCCAGCAGCAGCGTCGATCCGTACTCCTTCTTCAGTTCCCTGATCAATTCGATCGCCCCCGGCACCGTCATCGTCACTTCCACCACGGTCACGCCACCGGCCATCATCGCGTCCACAACCGCTCTGCCTTGCGAGACGCTCTTCGCCCGCAGCACCGGAATCAATCCAACCCGCTCAATAATTTCCTGCGTCGTCTCAGACATGCTCTCTCCCATAGTGTTCCGTGTTCAGTGGTCCCTGTTCTCATCTCGCAATCCTTGCCGACCCGCCCTTCATCGCCCGCTCAACTTCGGCCAGCGTAGCCATGCTGGTATCGCCCGGCGTCGACATCGCCAGCGCTCCATGCGCCACGCCGCAGGCAACCGCCCACTCAATGCCCTTGCCCGCCAGCAACCCATAAATCAATCCCGAGGCAAAACTGTCGCCGCCGCCCACACGATCAAAGATCTCCACATCGCGCTGCGGTACATGCACAATTCTGTCCTCGTAGAGCGCAATCGCGCCCCAGCCGTTTCGGCTCGCCGAAGTCGCCGTGCGCAGGGTGCTTGCAATCAGCTTCAGGTTCGGATAAGCCGCCGCAACTTCGCGCAGCATCTCCTCGTAGCCGGCGATCGGCAACTCGTCGAAGTCCTCGCCCACGCCCTTGATCTTCACGCCCAGCATGGCTGAAAAGTCTTCCTCGTTGCCCAGCAGCAGATCCACCTTGCGCACAATCTCGCGATTGACCTCCTGCGCCTTGGCCTTGCCCCCAATCGACTTCCACAGCGAGTCCCGAAAATTCAAATCGTAGGAGACCGGTGTCCCCTGCTTGCGCGCAGCATCCATCGCCTCTACCGCCACCTCGGCTGTCGTGGCGGAAAGCGCCGCAAAGATCCCGCCCGTGTGGAACCACTTCGAGCCGCACCGATCTCCAAAGATCTTCGCCCACTCGAAATCTCCCTTTTTTAGCTGGCTCGTCGCGCTCAGTCCGCGGTCCGAACAGCCCACCGCCGCTCGCGGCCCAAACCCCCGCTCGGTAAAGTTCAGTCCATTGCGAACCGTCCGCCCCACGCCGTCATACGGAACCCACTGGATCAGCGACGTATCCACCCCGCCCTGCAGGATGAAATCTTCGATCAGCCGGCCAACCGGATTCTCCGCCAGGGCCGTCGCCACTGCGGCTCGCAGCCCAAAGCACCGCCGCAGACCACGCGCCACGTTGTACTCGCCGCCGCCCTCCCACACCTGGAACTGACGGGCCGTATGAATGCGAACATCGCCGGGATCGAGCCGCAGCATCACCTCGCCCAGGCTCAACACATCCCAGCGCCGCGGATTCTCAGGTACGGTAATCGGTTTCATAGCCACTCACCCTCAATCGTCTTTCCGGACGCCCTTCTGCCCCTGCCTGTCAGCCAAAAGACGCCACCAAAACCTATATTACAGGTTCGTCGCCCCGTTCCGGCAACGAATCCTGAGCCGCGCCCGGCTCCCTCTCCACCAACGGCACCCAGAACCGGAAACAGGCCCCCTTGCCCGGCTCACTCGCCGCCTCAATTCCGCCTCCATGCGCCATCAGGATGGCGCGGGCAATCGCCAATCCCATTCCCGAGCCCTTTCTCGCACCCATTCCCCGGCGTCCCCGGTAGAACTTGCCAAAAATCAGCGGCAGATCGGCCTCATCGATTCCCGGTCCCTCATCCTCCACCCGGAATTCCAGCCGTTCTCCATTCCGGCGGAATCCCAGGCTGATCCGGCTTCCCGCCGGCGTATAGCTGGCCGCATTCTCCAGCAGGTGTCGCAATACCCTGCCCAGCAGTTGTCCGTCGAACCACGCCACATCGATCGAATCGTCCCCGCCGATCTCCACCTGCCGTCCGGCCAGAGCCTTGCGCAACTGCTCCACCGTCTCTTCGAGAAACGCTCCCGGCGGATGCGGCGTCGGACGCACTCGCACCACGTTGGCGTCCACCTCGGCTATCTCCACCGATTCGCCGATCAGCTCGTCCAGCCGCGAGGCCTCTTCGTCAATCACCCGCACCAGGTCCTGCCGCGACTCTTCATCCAGGCTTCCCGTCCCCAGCAGAGTCGTCGATGCCGCGCGGATCGAGGTCAGCGGCGTGCGCAGCTCGTGCGTCAGCGAGTCCACCAGCGCCGCCCGCAGCCGATCTGCCTCCCGCGCCGCCTCCACTCGAGCTGAGGCCTCCATCGTCATCGCGCGAGCCAGCACCATCGCCACCTGGGCCGCCACGGCGGTCGCCGCCTCCCGTTGCAACCCGGTCCCCGGCTCCCACGCCAGCGCACCCACCTGCCGCAGACCCACCATCAGAGACACCGCGTTGTACCCAAGCGTCAGCTCCACAATTGGCTGCACTCCGCGAGCCACCGCCCGCAGACCCGCATCCACGCTTTTGGGCGGCTCGGCGGGCCAGGCGTACACACGATCCCGCTCCTCCACCAGCAGCGCCGCCGCATCCAATTCAAAGTTGCGCGCAATCATCCGAGGCAGCTCATGGATCAGCCCCTCGGCATCGCTGTAGAGCATCATTTCCTGGCTCAGCGCATACAACCGCTCCAGAACCTGCTGCCGCCGCTCTGCCTGTCGCCGCTGTTGCCGTCCTCGCTCCGCCACACGGCTCACCAGCAGCGAACTTACAACAAACGCCGCCAGATCTATCCACGCCTGCAGACCCACCACCCAAAGCGTCTTGTAGGGCGGTAGAAAATAGTAATCAAATCCCAGCGCGCACAGTGCCGCAACAAACAGCGACAGCCTGGCCCCGATCCGCGTCGCCAGATACACCACCAGCACAAGGTAGGCAATGCCCGCTGTCGCAGGGTTGGCATGAACCCAATTCAGCAGATAGGTAACCGCGGCCGTCGCGGCCGCGGCCGCCAGCCACTGTAACAGCTTTCCGCTCCTGACATTTCCGCCCATCTTTCTCCACACGAATCATACCCGCACCCCCGCCAATGGTGTAATCTGCCGATGGACGAATCTCACCATGGCTGGAAAGATCCTGGTCATCGACGACGAGCCCCAGATCACGCGCGTGCTGCGCGCCTCACTCTCCGCGCAGGCATACGACGTTCGCACCGCCAACGATCCCGAAGAAGGCCTCCGCGTCTTCCGCGAGTGGTCGCCGGATCTCGTCATCACCGACCTCATGATGCCCGGCATCTCGGGCATCGATGTTTGCCGCGCCATCCGCAGCCGCGACGACACGCCCATCCTCGTCCTCAGCGTCCGCGAGCACGAGCGCTCCAAGGTCGAAGCCCTAGACGCCGGCGCCGACGACTACGTCACCAAGCCCTTCGGTATTCAGGAACTGCTCGCCCGCGTCCGCGCCCATATGCGCCGCGCACCGGAACGCGCCAGTACCACCATCGAGGCCGGCGACTTCGTCATCGACCCCGAAGCCCACTCCGTCACCGTGCAGGGCAAGCCCGTTCACCTCACCCCCAAGGAGTTCGACCTGCTCGCCCACCTCGGCCGCCATGCCGGCAAGGTCATCACGCATCGCGCCCTGCTCACCGCCGTCTGGGGCGCGCAGTCGGCCCATCAGCCCGAGTACCTCCGCGTCTTCGTGGGACAGTTGCGCAAGAAACTCGAGTCCGAGACCGGACGCCAGTACATCCAAACCGAGCCATGGGTCGGCTACCGCTTCATCCCCGAAGGCCTCGACGAATAGCGCCAGTACTCCATTCACTCCACTTAGTCCCAAGTCTCTGTTCTCTGTTCTCTGTTCCTTACAAACTATTTAGAAATTCCTTTCTCTCTCCTCGCTTCTCTCTCGCGACAATCGATTTCGGGAGGTACTGATGCAAGACCTCGTAATGATCCTGTTCACCATCCTGTTTTTCGCCGTGGCGTTTCTCTACGTCAAGGCATGCCAGAAGCTGAGGTAAACCCATGCAACTCGATCTCATCACCATAGTCGGCCTGGTCCTCTCCGTCCTGCTCTTCGCCTATCTCACCGCCACCCTCCTCTTTCCGGAGAAATTCTGACATGACCGCCAACGGTTGGTTGCAATTTGCCATCTTCTCCATCGTCCTGCTCGCCACCGTCAAACCGGTCGGCATCTACCTGGCCCGCGTCTTTGAAGGCGAGCGCACCTGGCTCGATCCCGTGCTGCGCCCCCTCGAGCGGCTCACCTACCGTCTTTGCGCCGTCAAGGCAGACTCCGAGATGAACTGGCGTCAGTATGCCTTCGCCGCGCTCGGCTTCTCCGCGGTTACGCTCCTGCTCAGCTACGTCCTCCAGCGCGTTCAGGCCTGGCTTCCCTTCAACCCGCAGCACCTGGCCGCGGTAGGCCCCGATCTGGCATGGAACACCGCGGCCAGCTTCACCACCAACACCAACTGGCAGTCCTACACGCCAGAATCCACGATGAGCTATCTCACCCAGATGGCCGCCTTGGCGACGCACAACTTCTGGTCGGCGGCCATGGGCATCGTCATCGCTATCGCTCTCGTTCGCGGCATCAAGCGCACCTCCTCCGGCACCATCGGCAACTTCTGGGTCGATATGACCCGCGCCACGCTCTGGGTGCTGCTCCCCGCCAGCATCATTTACGCACTCCTGCTCGTCGGCCAGGGCGTGCCCCAGAACTTCTCCGCCTACACCGCCGCCCACACCCTCGAAGGCGCTTCCCAGACCATCGGCCAAGGGCCGGTCGCATCCCAGGAAGCCATCAAGATGCTCGGCACCAACGGGGGAGGATTCTTCAACGCCAATAGCTCCCATCCCTACGAAAACCCCACGCCTTTCTCCAACTTCCTGCAAATGCTTTCGATCTTCATCATCCCCGCCAGCCTTACCTTCGCCCTCGGCAGGATGACCGGATCGCCAGGGCACGGATGGGCTGTCTTCGCTGCCATGTTCGTCCTCTTCACCGCCGGCTTCGCGGTCTGCTACTGGGCTGAGTCCAATCCCTACGGCATGATCCACGGCGCAGCCCAAACCGGCTCGCTAACCGCACCCGCCGGCAACATGGAGGGTAAGGAGGTCCGCTTCGGCGTCGCCAGCTCCGCCCTCTTCACCACCATCACTACCGACGCGAGTTGCGGCGCGGTCACCACCATGCACGACAGCCTCACTCCGCTCGGCGGCATGGTTCCCCTGGCCAACATCATGCTCGGTGAGGTCGTCTTCGGCGGCGTCGGCTCGGGCCTCTACGGCATGTTGATCTTCGTCGTCCTCTCTGTCTTCATCGCCGGACTCATGGTCGGCCGCACCCCCGAGTACCTCGGCAAGAAGATCGAGTCCTACGACGTCAAGATGGCCATGCTCTATGCCCTCATCTTCCCCCTCGTCATTCTTGCCTTCACGGCCGTCTTCGTGCTCCTGCCCAATACCGGCCTCTCCAGCCTCAACAACCCCGGGGCCCACGGTTTCAGCGAGATCCTCTACGCCTTCACCTCCGGCGCTGGCAACAACGGCTCGGCCTTCGCCGGACTCAATGCCAATACCTGGTGGTACAACGTTTGCCTCGGCTTCGACATGCTCATCGGACGCTTCCTCATGATGATCCCCGTCCTCGCCCTGGCTGGAAACCTCGCCCAGAAGAAGAGCGTTCCTCCATCGCCCGGCACCTTCCCTGTGAATACCTCGCTGTTCACCGTGTTGCTCATCGGCGTGGTGCTCATCGTCGGCGCGCTCACCTTCTTCCCGGCGCTGAGCCTCGGCCCGATTCTCGAGCATCTGCTCCTCAACGCGCACCAGGTCTTCTAGGGATTTCCGAATGAAGGGTACGGGCTTTACCCCTTACATCGACGCTCAGAAATGAAATGGGGCTTTAGCCCCCGAGGGAATGCGAACCTCAATCGCCAAAGAACCACGTTGAACTACAGATGAACACTCAATCGAGGAATTGATCCGTCATGGCTGAGAAAAGAAAACTCTGGGACGCACAAATCGTCAAGCAGGCGCTCGTAGACTCCATCCGCAAGCTCGATCCGCGCTGGATGGTCAAGAACCCCGTCATGTTCGTCGTGGAAGTCGGCAGCGTACTCACCTCGCTCCTGCTCATTGACAACAGCCTTAACCACCGCGCCGGCTTCGGATTCAACCTCCAGATCACCCTCTGGCTCTGGTTCACGGTCCTCTTCGCCAACTTCGCCGAGGCCATGGCAGAGGGCCGCGGCAAGGCTCAGGCAGATACGCTGCGCAAGGCCAAGGGCGAGACCATCGCCAAGCGATACAAGGCCGACGGCTCCTTTGAGGAGATCGCCTCCGGCCTGCTCCGCTTGGGCGACGTCATCTACGTCGAGGCCAACCACTACATCGCCGGCGACGGCGAGGTCATCGAGGGCGTCGCCTCGGTCGACGAGTCCGCCATCACCGGCGAGTCCGCACCCGTCATCCGCGAAGCAGGCGGCGACCGCTCCGCCGTCACCGGCGGCACCAAGGTCCTCTCCGACTGGATCAAGGTCAAGATCACCTCCAACCCCGGCGAAACCTTCCTCGACCGCATGATCGCTCTTGTCGAAGGCGCATCCCGCCAGAAGACACCCAACGAGATCGCCCTCTCCATCCTTCTCTCCGGCCTCACCATCATCTTCCTGCTTGCTGTAGTCACCCTGCAGCCCTTCGCCATCTACTCCCACGCCCCGCAGACCATCTTTGTCCTCGTCTCGCTGCTCGTCTGCCTCATCCCCACCACCATCGGCGGCCTGCTCTCGGCCATCGGCATCGCCGGCATGGACCGCCTCGTCCAATACAACGTCCTCGCCATGAGCGGACGCGCCGTCGAGGCCGCGGGAGACGTCAACACACTCCTCCTCGACAAAACCGGCACCATCACCCTCGGCAACCGCCAGGCCACGGAGTTCATCCCCGCCCCCGACGTCAGCGCCGACAGGCTGGCCAGCGCCGCACAGCTCTCGTCTCTTTCGGATGAAACCCCCGAAGGCCGCTCCATCGTCGTTCTCGCCAAAGAGAGATACAACCTCCGCGGCCGCGAACTCGCCGAAGCCCACATCGAATTCGTACCCTTCACCGCCCAAACCCGCATGAGCGGCGTCAACCTTCCCGGCACCCGTATCCGCAAAGGCTCCGTCGACGCCATCACCCGCTTCCTCGAAGAGCAAAGCTCGCAGCTCCCGCAAAAGGTCCGCGAATCGGTCGAAGAGATCGCCCGGCTAGGCGGCACGCCCCTCGTCGTCGCCGAGAACTCGACAGCCCTCGGCGTCATCTATCTCAAGGACATCGTCAAGGGCGGACTCAAGGACCGTCTCGCCCGCCTCCGCGCCATGGGCATTCGCACCATCATGATCACCGGCGACAATCCGCTCACCGCCGCCGTCATCGCCCGCGAGGCCGGCGTCGACGACTTCCTCGCCGAAGCCAAGCCCAAGGACAAGATGGACCTCATCAAGCGCGAGCAGGCCAAAGGCAAACTCGTCGCCATGACCGGCGACGGCACCAACGACGCACCCGCTCTCGCTCAGGCCGACGTAGGCGTCGCAATGAACTCCGGCACTCAGGCCGCAAAAGAGGCCGGCAACATGGTCGACCTCGACTCCAACCCCACCAAGCTCATCGAGATCGTCGAGATCGGCAAGCAGCTCCTCATGACCCGAGGCGCGCTCACCACCTTCTCCATCGCCAACGATGTCGCCAAGTACTTCGCCATCATCCCGGCAATGTTCATGGCGGTCTTCCCGGCCCTCGGCGCGCTCAACATCATGTACCTGCACTCGCCCGAGTCGGCCATCCTCTCAGCCGTCATATTCAACGCCATCATCATCGTGGCCCTCATCCCGCTCGCGCTCAAGGGCGTCAAATACGAGCCAAAGCCGGCCGACATCCTCCTGCGCCGCAACCTGCTCATCTACGGCGTAGGCGGCATCGTCATCCCGTTCATCGGCATCAAGGCCATCGACCTCTGCCTGGTCGCGCTCCACCTGGCTTAGCAACTTGGAGTGAATGCGGTTTGTTTTGAAAGGGCTCGGCTTCAGCCGTGCCGCAAGGAATCAAGTGAATAGAGGGGCTTTAGCCCCTGGGGGAATACGAAGTTTCTGCTTCGAACCATCCCTAAGGAGATCCGAAAATGCAATCCGATCACACGCATCACGACGCGATCATCGATACAGTCCACGTCCAGATCGTTCCGCCCCCGATCGTTCACTCCGTCTGGCGAACCTCCATTCGCTTCGCCATCCTCACCGCCATCGTCCTCGGCTTGATCTATCCCCTCGTCGTTACCGGCGCGGCGTATGTCCTGTTTCCCCGCCAGGCCCAGGGCAGCCTCATCCTCAAAGACGGCCAGATCGTCGGCTCCCGGCTCATCGCTCAGTCCTTCACCGCCGACAAGTACTTCCATCCCCGCCCCTCGGCCGCCGGCAACGGATACGACGCCACCTCCTCGGGCGGCACCAACCTAGCGCTCTCCAACGCCAAGCTAGCCCAGCGCCTCCAGGCCGACATCGACAAGCTCGCAGCCGCCAACAACGGCAAACCCGTTCCCATCGATATGGTGACGACATCCGCATCCGGCCTCGACCCCGACATCACGCCCGACAACGCCGCCTACCAGGCTGCACGTGTCGCGGCCGCCCGCGGCCTCAGCCCCGATGCCGTCAACAAGCTCATCGCAGCCCACACCAGCGGCCGGCAGCTCGGACTCTTCGGCGAGCCGCGTATCAATGTTTTGGAATTGAATCTCGCCCTGGATCAACAGGCAAAGTAGTTTTCCTGAAGGCAACCTGCCTCGCGGGATGGGCCAATCAGCCCATCCCGCATTCTTTTTCCCACCGCTCGAATCGTTCCGCCTCGCGCTCTATCCCGCGCCAAGCGCCTTCTGCGTCAACCGGCCCCAGAAGCGTTTCCTGCGCTCGCCCAGCTCTGCCACCGCCATTGCAATCGTAAACACCAGCACTATTCCCACAACCCGCAACGCGAGTCCGTCTCTCCCAATCCGGAAGAACTCCGACATCAGAATCGCCAGCGGCTGGTGCACAACGTACAACGTAAAGCTCCCTCCCGCCGCCCACCGGATCGCGCGCGCCACCCAGCCAGGAAACACCTTCCTCTTGCCGAACCAGCAATCCACCGCCACAATGCTCATGCCCGCCATCAGCCCGACCGCCGTAAAGTAAAAGAAGTTCGCCAGCGCCACCTTTATCGTTGTATTCAGGTAAATTCCCGACACCCCGGTCGCCAGCCCTGTGCGAACCACCTCCCGGTAAACCAGCCACGAACCCGCCAGCAGCCCCAGCGCGAGCCAGCCCGACCGCACCACCTGCCGCGAAGCCAGCCACTGGCACAGCACCCCCACCAGCCACAGCGGAACATACAGCAGCATCCACGGCCCGCACACCAGGCACCACACCGCGATCCAGAAAATTCGCTTGCCCCTCGACAGGTACGCCGCCAGCCCGGCCAGAACGTAGTAAGGAACGAGAAAGCCCAGCGCCCAGTACGGCTCATTCGTCCCCCAGATCGGATGGCTGAACCAGAGCTGGTCGGTAAAGGTCAGATAGCGCAAGGCCGTCAGCGCATCGAAACCAGCCGTCGAGCGATGAAAGAACCTCGCCGCCAGGTCCAGGTAATAGGCGCGATCGCAGTGCCAACCGATCGTATCCACGATCCAGGTCATGACCACGGCCAGAACTGCCACCGGATAGATCCGCGCCACCCGCGCCGCAAGAAACTGCCGCCACGTCCGTTCCTTGTTCTCGATCACGTAGCTGGTGGCGTAGCCCGACAGCACGAAGAAGACGGCCACCGCCTCGCTGCCATAGATCGCCCACGTCATCTCCGGCACAAGAAAGTTCCGCATGTGCACCAGAAACACCAGCAGCATGGCTGCGGCCCGCAGCAGGTCCAGATAAATCGAAGTGGATTCAGAGATCGAACGGCTCATTCAATGACACTCCTCACCGCCACAACACCCGCTGACAAGCTGACTGGCTAACTTGCTGACTCGCTACACTTCCCGCCGCCCCTCCAGCGCCCGCGACATCGTCACCTCGTCGGCGTACTCGATATCGCTCCCCGCCGGAACTCCCGTAGCAATCCGCGTAATTCGCACCGCGTGCCCGCGCAGCGCGGTCGCAAGCCAGTTCGCGGTAGCCTCGCCCTCAAGCGTAGGACTCGTAGCCAGAATCACCTCGTCCACCTCGCCCCGCTCCACGCGATCCACCAGCGTCCGCGTGCGCAGTTGATCCGGCCCCACTCCGTGCAGCGGCGAAAGCGTCCCATGCAGCACGTGATACACGCCCGCGTAGCCCCGTGTCCGCTCGATCGTCTCAATGTTGGTAGGCTCTTCCACCACGCACACCAGCCGCAGGTTCCTTGATGCGCTCGCGCAGTAGGCGCAGGGGTCCACATCCGTCACGTTGTTGCAAACCGAGCACAACCGAAGGCTTGCCTTCAGTCCACGCACCGCCTCGGCCAGCGCCGAGGCGTCCTCGTCGCTCGAACGCAGCAGATAAAACGCGTACCGCTGCGCCGTCTTCGACCCCACGCCGGGCAGCTTCTTCAGCTCTTCAATGAGCCTCGCCATCGGCTCTGCAAACCGCGCCAAATCTATCTCCTACTCACCCAGCCCCGGAATCTTCAACCCGCCCAGCATCCCTTGAATGTTCGACTGAATCGCCTCATCGGCCTTGCGCGCCGCTCCATTTACCGCGGCAACAATCAAATCTTCCAGCATCTCCACGTCGGGGTTTGGGCCGCTCAGCCCCACCACCGCAGCAGGATCGATCCTCAGCTTTACCAGCTGCTTCTTGCCGTTCATCGTGGCTGTAACCGCTCCGCCGCCGCTCTGGCCCTCCACGATCGTCTCGCCCAGCCGGCGCTTCATCTCCTCCTGCACCTCGTTGGCCTTCGACAACATCTCCTGCATCTTTAGCGGATTGAACATTGTATTTACCCCCCGTCCATCTCTATCGACTGATCTATCGTCTCGCTTCTTCTCAAACCACTCGTCCACGCCTGTCCACAAGAGCTGCACTACGCACAAACTAGCCAGAAGCTAGCAGCTAGCAGCTGCTTTTTTCACTTCTGCCGCAAATCCACCACGCTGCGCACCTCGGCCTTGAAGATCTCCTTCGCCCTCTCAACCATCGGATGCTTCAACGCCTCGGCCTGCACGCTTCCCTCAACCGGCCGCGCGGCAACCGGAGCAGCCGCGGCTCCGCCCGCGCCAGCACCCGGCACAATCAAAAACCGCACCGGCGCGCCCAGTCTCGTCAGCTCCTGCCGGATAATCTTCTCTGCCGCCGCATTCACCGTCAGCGCCAGCATCTTCTTGCCCATCGTGGCCACTTCGATGCGCACCGTCGCCCCATCCACCGTCCACGTTCCCGCGCCCAGCAGATCGGCCGCACTTGCATGGCCCGCATTCGCCAGCGTTGCGGAAACTCCAGCGCGAATCGCACCAGCATCCGGCGCGCCTCCGCTCGCAACTTCCGGCGCAACCGCAAGCGCGCCCACCGTCTCCGTAGCCGTCTCGGCAAACCCGCGCGCCGGCTCAGCCGCAGCGGTGAATCCCTGCTCCGCGCTCTTCTTCACCGCAACAGGCCCCATCGGCGCGCTCGGCTTCGCACCCGGCCCTGAGTTCCATCCACCGCCACCGCCGCCGAACGGCGAACTCGACGCCGACGCAGCAGCAGGCCTCGCCGCCGGACGCGCCGCCGGCGCCGCACTCGCCCGCAATCCGCCGCCCGCCGCCACTCCGCTCAGCAACTCCTCAATCGGCAGCAATCTCTGCGCGTGGATCAGCTTCAGCAGTCCCAGCTCCAGGTGGAACCGCTGCTCCTGCCGGTAATTCAGCTCGTCAAACGTGCGCAGCACAATCTGCAAATTGCGCGTAAGCTCTTCCTCGGTAAACAGCATCGCCGTCCGCGCCGCCCGCGCCCGCTCGTCGCTCGAAATCTGCAACAGCTCCGTCTGCTCGCCCGCAATCTTCGCCATCAGAGTATTGCGCAGATACCGCGCCATCTGCCGCGCCAGCGAAGAAGGGCTGTGCCCGGCATTCACCAGCACGTTCAACTGCTGCATCAGTTCCGCGCTCTCGCCCTGCGCCACCGCTTCAAGCAATCGCTCAAACACGGCGTTCGGCACCGACCCCATCAGTTCCCGAATCTGCGCCGCGCTCAGTTGCGCCTTGCCATTCTCAAGCGGCGCGGAAGCAATCGCCTGGTCCATGATCGACAGCGCGTCTCGCATGGATCCATCGCCGGCCTCGGCCAGCAAGGCCAGCGCATCGGCCTCCGCCGTCACCTGCTCGGCATCGGCAATCATCCGCAACTGCGCCAGAATGTCGTCGAACTTCACCGCATGAAAGCTGAAGTGCTGGCACCGCGAACGAATCGTCTGCGGAATGTTTTCCGGCTCCGTCGTCGCCATCATAAAAATCACGTGCGACGGCGGCTCTTCCAGAGTCTTAAGCAGCGCATTAAAGGCTGCCTCCGTAATCTGGTGCGCCTCATCCAATATGTAGATCTTGTACCGGTCCCGCGCCGGATCGTAGCGCGCATCGTCTCTCAGCTTGCGTACTTCGTCGATGCCGCGATTGGTCGCCGCGTCGATCTCGATCACGTCCACCGCGTTGCCCTGCTTGATCTCGATGCACGAATCGCAAACGCCGCAAGGCTCCGGCGTCGGCCGCTCCGCGCTCCCCACTTCCTTCCGGCAGTTCAGCGCCTGCGCCAGAATCCGCGCAATCGTCGTCTTGCCAATCCCGCGATGCCCCGAAAAGATGTACCCATGCGCCACGCGGTTCTGCGTCAGCGCGTTCATCAGCGTCACCGTTACGTGGTCCTGGCCGGCCACATCGGCAAACCGCTGCGGTCGATACTTCCTCGCCAACACCTGGTAACCCATCGCGCTCTCCGCTCCTTAACGCACAATCTGTCTGCCTGCGATTGTATCGTCTCCGGCAACTCTGCCTTTGTGGAACATCCGCGAACTCGCCAACCCGCCACGTTCGCGCAGCAGACGCCAACCCGCCAATTCTTAGACACGCTGCCCCATCCTTTAAACTGATAGTCACACCAACCCACGGAGCCCACTTGTCCACCAACGCCCAACAACGCCTCATCCGCCCGGCGCGCAACATCGCGGGCTCCCTCAGCCTCCCCGGCGACAAGTCTATCTCCCACCGTTACGCCATGCTCGGCGCATTCGCCTCCGGTACCTCCCGCTTCACCAACTTCTCCACCGGCGCCGACTGCGCCTCCACCCTCGCCTGCATGGCCGCGCTCGGCGCTCGCGTCAACAAGACCGGCGACAACGCCATCGAGATTACCGGCGTTGCCGGCCGCGTCACTCCCTCCGCGCTCCCGCTGGACTGCGGCAACTCCGGGTCAACGATGAGAATGATGTCCGGCCTCCTTGCCGCACAATCCGGCGCATTCACCCTCATCGGCGACGACTCCCTCTCCCGCCGCCCCATGGGCCGCATCAAGACTCCCCTTGAGCTGATGGGCGCAAACCTCACACTCACCGAAGGCCACGCCCCCCTCACCATCATAGGCGGCCCACTCAACGCCATCGACTTCACCACCCCCGTCCCCAGCGCACAGGTCAAAACCTGCGTGCTGCTCGCCGGCCTGCAAACCACAGGCGCAACCACCGTCCGCGAAGCCGTCCGGACACGAGATCACAGTGAACTCGCCCTTCGCGCCTTCGGAGCCACGCTCACCCGCACCTCCGACTCCATCTCCATCTCCGGCCCCCAGCAACTGCACTCCATCGAGGCCCAGGTCCCCGGCGATCTCTCCTCGGCCGCCTTCTTTCTCTGCGCGGCCTCCATCTTCCCCGGCTCCAACCTTGTCCTCGACGCAGTAGGCCTCAACCCCACCCGCGCCGCGCTCCTCGACGTTCTCACCTCGCTCGGCGCAAAGATCCAGGTCCTCAATCTCGAAGAGAAGCACTCCGAACTCGTCGGCATGGTACAGATCGCAGGCCCCGCGGAAGGCCTCGGCACCACCGCCATCACCGGCGCGCTTTCGGCCCAGCTCATCGACGAGCTGCCCGTCCTCGCCGCCATCGGCCCTTACACAAGCGGCGGCATCCGCATCCGCGACGCCAAAGAACTCCGCGTCAAGGAGTCCGACCGCATCGCCCTCGTTGCCCGGAACCTCCGCGCCATGGGTGCCGAAGTCATCGAGTTCGAAGACGGACTCGACGTTCCCGGCGGCCAACAACTCCACGGCGCAACCATCGACTCCGGCGGCGACCACCGCATCGCCATGGCCTTCTCCGTCGCCGCCCTCCGCGCCTCCGGCGACACCATCATTCAAGGCGCAGAGTCCGCCGCCATCAGCTTCCCCGAGTTCTTCGACCTCCTCGACAACATCGCGGAGAGATAGCTCGCCCTCTCACCCAAACGCGAAGAGGCCCGGCAATCGCCGGGCCTTTTGGTTCGCTGCGCAATACTCCGATCGCCTGTCTAAATCGTCGCCCGCATCTCGATCTTCTTCGCTACCGGCTCCACAATCTGCACGATCCCGTGGCCCGGATTCACCTGCGCCCGCAGTCGGATCAGGCCAAACTGCTTCAACTTGTTGATGTCCCGCGTTACCGCCCCGCGATTGCGGCCCAACTCCTCAGCCAGCGCCGAAATGCTCATCTTCTTTGTCCGTGCCGTCTGCAGAAGCCGTAACCGTTGGGAAGTCAGAAATTCGACCATCATCACCGGGTCGCCAAATGTGATGACCTTTTCGGGCTCAAGCTTCTCTCCCAGTGACCGCCTCCTCGCCCTGTCCAGCGAACGCTGTACGTGACCTTCAAAACCGTCAGTAAATACCTGAACCCTCATAGCTCCTCCGGATCGACTCAACTTCTCGATAAAACCTTTGTGCTGTCACTTCGTAACTGCTGTACTCAACGGCTTCTGCCTTCCCCATGTAGTGCCGCTCATGCCGCCCGTGCGCGTTGTCGTATCCTAGCACCCGGCCGTGATCCCGGTAGAGGATGTGTGGCATTAGAAACGCCAGGTTGTATCGCACAACCTCACCCTCCTCATCTACCCAGACCTCTTCGCGCAAGACTCCGGCGCCACCCGCACACCAGAATGCTGTCTCATAGTCTGTATCTTTCTTCAGGCCCCTCTTCCCGCCCATAATCACATCCTGCCACAGGTGCTACCTATTATGCAACATCTGTTTCTATTGGAAACAAAGAGGCCCGGCAATCGCCGGGCCTCTTCTTGCATCTACCCAAACACCGCAATCACTTCGCCGGCATCGCCTGTACCCCGGGAACCATCGGCTGCGCGCCCACTACGCCCCGCGCCGCATCCTCCAGGTTGATCCCGTAGTGTTGCAGCGTCGAAGCCAGAATCTGATACAACCCCGCGCGATCCTTCGCGTACGAAGCGTGCGCAGTTATCAGATTCGCCTCTGCCGCGGCCAGCGCGCGCTGCTGCTGCAGCACATTTGCCGTCGTCGAGGCGCCAAGCTCCAGCTTCTTCAGCTCCGCATCCAGGCTCTGCTGGTTATAATCCCGTGCCGCCTGCGCCGCCTGCACCGCCGCGCGATCGTTGGTCAGCGCAAACGTCGAGTTCACCACCTGCATCCGGATCTGCGTGTGCAGTTGCTCCAGCCTCAGCTCCGCCTGCCGGTACTCCATCAGCGAGCGCTCCTGCTGCGCCTGCGCCGTACGGTTGCGAATCGGAATGTTCAGGTTGAACCCCATGCCCCGGTCCGGCGCTGTGTTGTTGAAGGTGTTATTCAGCGTCGTTCCGTATCCGGTGCTCGGAATCACCGGGCAGGTGCCGCCGTAGAACGCACAGTTCAGGTTCTTGTTCACCGAGCCGCCCACGCCCTGGCCTTCCCAGTATCCATAAACATCGAACGTCGGCAGCAGCGCATTCCGCGCGCCCTTCAACGTGATCTCGTCGTTGCGCAGCGTCATCACCGCCTGCTCCAGCTCAGGACGCTGCTGGAACGCCTCCTGCACCAGCGCCTCCACCGGCTGGCTCTCTTCCGGAATCGCTTCCAGGCTCACCCGGTCCGTTGGAATCACCGGCGCGGCCGACAGCGTCGCATCGTTCAAATTCCGCGCAATCGCCTGCTTGATAATCTGCTGCTGATAGTTCAGCGCATTCTGCGAACTGATCAGCGATTGCTTGTCGGTAGCCACCGTCGACTGCGCATTCACCACGTCCAGCGGCGCCATCGAGCCGATCTCCAGCTGCTTCTTGTTGTCCTCCAGCAGCTTCGAGCTCTGATCCAGCGCACGCTGCTTGGCCTGCACATCCTCGTAGGCCTGCACCAGCCCCCAGTAAATCGACTCCACCTGGTTCACCGTGTACAAAAGCTGCTGCCGGAACGAGGCGTCCGTAATCCGGCGGTCGTTCAGCGCTTGGTACATGAACCGCTTGTTCACCCAGATCCCGGCTCCGGCAAGCAGGTGCTGCGTTACCGTCGTCTTGAAGGTCGACAGCAGTTGCGGACTGAACTCCTGAATCGCGTTCGACGTCGACGCATACGTGTTGTTCATCGCAACCTGAAGGTTCGTGCCGGTCACAAATCCCTGCGCATAGGTAAAGTTGTACGTGTTCGTCGAACTCGTACCGGTCTGAAAGAAGCTCATCGAAGGCTGTCTGTCGCGATCGAACTGAATCGCGCCCGTCAGCGTCGGATCGAGCGATGCCGGAGCCGGTCCAGCGCCCGCCGTCGTCAGCGTCAATCCGCTCACGCCCGAACCCGCGCCGCCCGCGCCTACCGTCGTACCGCCCGGACCGCCGCCCGTACTCAGTGTCGAATTCGATCCGCCCAGAGTCCCCGTCACCAACCCCGAAGGCGCGCCCATCGGCGCGGCGCCCGCCCGCGTGCGAAGTATGTCCGTGTCCGCGATATCCAGATCGTAGCGAGCGATCGCAATGTCGTAGTTGTTCTCGATCGCCAGCGCGATCGCATCCGACAGGCTCAGATAGATCTTCCCATCCTTCACCAGGTCCCCGAGCCGCACCGAGTTCGCAAAGCTCGCCGAACCCACCGTCGTCGGCCGATACATGTTGATCGGCGATCCCAGCAGATTCGCATACGCCTTCGAATAATCCCGCAGCGACGTCTTCAAGGCCGGTGTCTGAGCCGGCGCAGGCGCAACCGGCAGCGTGGATGCCGCCCGGTCCGGACCGCTCGATCCTGCTCCATTCGAAGCCTGCTGCGCATATCCCGACGGCATGCACGAAACCAGCGTCAGCAGCACCGCCGCCGCGCTCCGCAACCTTCCGTTCGACCGCATCCCCTGCTCCTTGCTCGTCACTTTCTCAACCCTTCCGCATGATTGCTTCAAGCGCATCGCTCTTCTCCATAATGGTTCGCAGCGCGAACTCAAACCTTAGCTTCCTGCCGCTGTCATTCCCCGCGCCTTGCAGAAAATTGCATCGATATTGCGCTGTCATCCTGAGCAAAGCAAGCCGCGAGGCTTGCTGAGTCGAAGGACCTGTGGCCGTTTTTCTGCAAATCTCTATCTCGCACGTCTCCCGGTGCATCCGCCCGGACAAAAATCTGATCCCCCGGCGCTCTGTCCTGTCCTCGACAGTCTCCAGGATTGCCCTGCTTCCATCAGTACGATTCCCGGCCCGGATTCGTTCCCTTTGGAACCCTTCCGCGCGCTCAAAAATCCCATGACCCAACGTATCACTTCCGCCCGGAATCGACACAAAACACGGATCAAACTCCGCCCACCGGGCGCACACTTCCAAACCCGTCTCCAGCCATCCACACCCGCATTTCTCTGCGAGAAGCGAATTTAACTAACTGGTTAGTAAAATACACCTCTCCCCGCCCCGCCGCAACCTCACCCACAACCCTCCCTCCCAATTTCAAGTAACCTCATATTCAGAGCCATGTCCGCACAATCCAACCCGGCTGCACCCGAGCAACGCACCTTCAAGCTCACCCTCGCCTACGACGGCACCGACTTCCACGGCTGGCAGGTTCAGCCCGGCAAGCCCACCATCCAGGGCGAGATCCAATCCGCCCTAGGCCGCATCACCGGCGAATCCCCCCTCCCCCAGGGCTCCGGCCGCACCGACGCCGGCGTCCACGCACTGGCCCAGGTCGCCTCTTTCCCGCTCCTCGCCCCAATTCCACCCGAAAACCTCCACCGCGCCCTCAACCGAACTCTCCCTGCATCCATCCGCATCGCAGAAGTCGCTGTCGTCTCCAATCCGTTCCACGCCCGCCACTCCGCCCGCGCCAAAACCTACGAATACCGCATCTTCCGCGACTCCATCTGCCCGCCCTTCCTCGCCCGCTATGTCTACCCCTGCCATCTTCCCATCGACTTCGACCTCCTCCAATCCGCCGCCGCCTTCTTCGTCGGCGAGCATGACTTCGCCTCCTTCTCCGCCTCCGATCCCGATCTAGCCCACCGCGACCTCGATGCCACCCCCGACGGTCCCACCACGATCCCGCCTCTCTCCACCATCCGCACCATCCACTCCTCAATATGGGAGCGCCGCTCCACTCTCGACGGCGAACTCTGGGTCTACCGGGTCCGCGGCAACGGATTCCTCCACCACATGGTCCGCAACCTCGTCGGCACCATGCTCGACGCCGCCAGAGGCCAAATCGCCGTCTCCTGGATCCCCTCCATCCTCGACGCCAGGTCCCGCCCCCAGGCAGGTCCCACCGCCCCCGCACACGGTCTCTTCCTGCACTCGGTCGAGTACGACCTGGAATCTTCACATGAGACTAAATAAAACTCATATTCAGTCCGAATTCGGTCTATGATTGACTCAGGAGCACCCCGTGCGCTACTCAACCCAGATCAAGCCCATCAGCTACGTCAAGGCAAATACCGCCGAACTCCTCGACCGCATCACCGAAGAGCGCGAGCCCATCATCATTACCCAGAACGGCGAAGCGCGCGCCGCCCTCGTCGACATCAAGTCCTTCGAGGAACAGCAGGAGACCCTCGCCCTGCTTAAGCTTCTCGCTATCGCCGACAAGGAGATCGAAGCCGGCGAGTCGATTCCTATCGAGGAAATCATGGCGGAGTTCGGAATCAGGGACGAGAAGGTCGATGCCGCTTAACGTCAAGTTCACTCCCAGCGCGCGTCAGGACCTCCGCACCATCCGCGCCTACATCGCCCAAAGCGACTCGCCGGAAAGAGCCGACTGCGTCGTAGCGCAGATCGTTCACGCTGCCTTGAGCCTCAACGAGAATCCCCTGCGCGGTTCTTATCCGCCGGAGTTGCTGGCTCTGGGAGTCAGGAACTATCGCCAGCTGCACTTCAAGCCCTTTCGTATCCTCTACCGGGTTCTCGGGCAAACCGTGCACATTTCAATCATCGTGGACGGCCGCCGCGATATGCAGTCGCTCCTTGCTAAGAGAGTGACGCAAGCCTGACCCCTGCTACCCTGAAACCCTCCATGTCCCTCTTCCCCCCCAACCCGCCCCGCTCCCAGGTCGCCGCCATCGCCGCGCGCCGCCAGGTCCATCAGGCCTTCGCCTGGCTTCACGCCAACCCCAAAACCATCCTCGACTGGCAGCTCGCCCTCGTCTCCATCCCCGCTCCTCCCTTCGGTGAAGCCGCCCGCTCCGCATGGATGGCCGACCGCTTCCTCGAGGCCGGACTCGACGACATCGCCATCGACTCCATCGGAAACGTCTTCGCCACGCTCCCCGCCGCCCAGCTTCCTCCCGACGCGACCGGCCCCGTCGTTCTGCTTTCGGCCCACCTCGACACCGTCTTCCCCGCCGAAACAACCCTTAACCCCAGCCTAGACGGCGACCTCCTCACCTGCCCCGGCGCAACCGACAACGCCGCCGGAGTCGTCGGCATGTTAGCCATCGCCAACGCCCTCCGCCAATCCCAAATAGTCCTCCCCGCGCCCCTCCTCTTCTGCGGAAACGTCGGCGAAGAGGGCGAGGGAGACCTCCGCGGCGTCCGCCACATCTACGCAACCAACCCCATCGCGGAAAGAATCGCCGTACACATCGTCCTCGACGGCGCGGGCCACGACTCCGCCGTCTCCCAGGCCCTCGGCAGCCTCCGCTTCGAGGTACTCATCGAAGGCCCCGGAGGACACAGCTTCACTGACTTCGGCACGCCCAACCCCATCGCAGCCCTCTCCGCCGCCCTCGCTACACTCGCCGGCACCCCTCTGCCCGACCAGCCCCGCACCACCCTCAACCTCGGCACCATCCACGGTGGAACCAGCGTCAACTCCATCCCCCAGACCGCCCGCGCCGCCGTCGACTTCCGCTCCACCTCCCCGGATGAGCTCATCCGTCTCGAAGTCGCCCTTCACCGTGCCGTCGAAGACTCGGTAGCCGCCATCAACCAAAAGTCCCCCGCCACCAGCCGAGGACCGCTGCGCTATCAAATCTCCAAAATCGGCGACCGCCCCGCCGCCGCGCTCCCCGCGGAATCCCCGCTCCTCGTCACCCTCCGCGCCGTGGACCGCCACCTCAACATCCGCACCGATCTCCGCCTCGGCTCAACTGACGCCAACATCCCCCTCTCTCTCGGCGTCCCATCCCTCTCCCTCGGCGCGGGCGGAGAAGGCGCTGGAGCTCACACCCTCGCCGAATGGTACTCCGCCGCCAACCGCGAACTCGGCCTCCGCCGCATCCTGCTCCTCGCCCTCGCCATGCTCGATCACGCTGCCGGACAGTAACTCCCGGCAACCCACCTCCATTTTTTCCGCCACAATCAGGTCCAGGACGCTCTGCCGTGCGTCCAATACTCTAGAGGACCCAGCGCCTGCAGGGCCACGCTCCAGACGCCGGCACATGGTCGCTGCCAAGGGCAGCACTTCCTCGCTTTTCGCTATACTGGTCATTGACCTTAACCCCCACCCCAGCCTCACCCGCTGGGCATCCAATGAGGTTCTTTCAAGTCATGAAATCCTTCTTCGATCGCTGGCGTCAGCGCCCCCTCACTTCGGCATTCCTGCTGCTCGCAACCCTCTCCGTCGCCATCGTCGCCGGCTCTTACGCCGCCCATGGCGTCCGCGGCCAGGAGCAGGTCTCAACCTCCGATGCCACGCCGCTCAAGATCGTCAATCAGTCCGTTCCCCCCAACGACTTCACCCGGATCGCCAAGGCCGTTGGACCGGCCGTCGTCAACATCAATACCCGCACCCTGCCCAAGCAGACCCAGAACCGCGGCTCCAGCCGCCAGCGGTCGCAGGGCGGCGGTCGCGCCCAGGTCCAGCCCCAGAACCCCGGAGACGACGAGGACGACGATCAGAATTCGCCGCAAAACCAGCCCGGATACCAGGACTTCTTCAACCGCTTCTTCGGAGGCCAGATCCCCGGCATGCCCGGCATGCCCGACCAGGGCGGCCAGGATAACCAGGGCGTCCAGGAGTCCCTCGGCTCCGGCTTCATCGTCGATCCCCGCGGATACATCGTCACCAACAACCACGTCGTCGACAAAGCCGACGAGATCTACGTCAAGCTCTCCACCGACCCTGACAACGCCGACGAAGGCCGCCGCGCCCAGGTCGTCGGAGTAGACAAGGCTACCGACCTCGCCGTCATCAAGATCGACACCGACCGTCCCCTGCCCACCGTCAAAATGGGCAACTCAGACCAGGTTCAGGTCGGCGACTGGGTCGAAGCCATCGGCAGCCCCTTCGCCCTCTCCCAGACCGTCACCGCCGGCATCATCTCCGCCAAAAACCGCACCATCGAGCCCGGCGCAAGCGGCCAGTTCCAGCACTTTATTCAAACCGACGCCGCCATCAACCCCGGAAACTCCGGCGGACCCCTGCTCGACATGAACGGCAACGTCATCGGCGTCAACACCGCCATCTACACCCAGTCGGCCGGCTACCAGGGCGTCGGATTCGCCATGCCCTCCAACACCGTCGTCCAGGTCTACAACGACCTCATCGGACCGGGCCACAAAGTCGTTCGCGGCTCCATCGGCATTCAGTTCCGCCAGGGACTCTCCGACTCCGTCAACCGCGTCTACGGCTTCAAGAACGGCGTCCTAGTCCAGGAAGTACAGCCCGGCGGACCCGCCGAGAAGGCCGGCATCAAACCCGGCGACGTCATCACCCAGATCGACGGCCGCAACATCAAGGACGGCGACGACCTGGTCAATGAAATCGCCTCCCGCCGCCCCGGCTCCTCGGTCCGCCTCGGCCTGCTCCGCGACGGAAAACAGCAGGATTCCACCGTCACCGTAGGCGACCGCGACAAGGTCTTCGCAGAGACCGCCTCCGCACAGGCCCCGGAGAGCCATGAATCCGGCGCGGATCCCGGCGACACCAAGCTCGGCCTCGTCGTCCGCGACACCACCGCCGCCACCGCCGCCAAGATTCATAGTTCAGGCGTCACCATACAGAGCGTTCGCTCCGGCTCCTTCGCCGACCTCCAGGGCCTCGAACCGGGGCTCGTCATCACCCACATCAACCGCCAGGCTATCGCAAATCGCGAACAGTTTAATGGCCTGGTCTCCAAGCTCAAAACCGGCGACGACGTCGTCTTCGAGATACTCGATCCACGCCACCCCGAGGCCGGCATCAACTACGTCGGCGGCAGGCTCCAGTAGCAATCCCTCGCGCCGGGGGGCGGTTTCTCCTCCCCCGGCGCACATGACCATTTTGAAACCCCCGCCTGTGCCCGGCCGAACTTCGTCCTTGCCTCAGGCCAGGCGGTTAGGTAAACTCGCCGTAGACAAACGGATTCATTCTTAATTAAAGGCGGTATTGAACGTGCGCTTACTCCGGACCGCTCTCGTTCTTCCTCTCGCTCTCGCGTTAGCAGCGGCCCCTGCCTTTGCAGCCAACGTGCATCGCGCCCCCACAGCCGCCGCTAAAAAAAGCACCAAGACCACCAAGTCCACAAAAGCCTCAGCCAGGTCCCGCCGCCCCAAGGCACAGCAGTCCATCGAGCCCGAGCGCGTATCCCAGATCCAGCAGGCCCTCATCCGCGTCCACTACCTCAACGGCGAGCCCAACGGCAACTGGGACTCCACCACCATCGCCGCCATGCAGCGCTTCCAGGCAGACCAGGGCTGGCAGACCCGCATCATGCCCGACCCCCGCGCCATCAAGGTCCTCGGACTCGGTCCCGACTACTCCAACGCCATCAACGCCCGCGGCGGCTCCTTTGGTGACCCGCCCCCCGTCGCCACCATTCCCCACGATCAGGCCGAGGGCTTCACCCTCGCCTCAGGCGTCAAGCAGTAGCCCGGTTTCATCTCCACGAGCGCGGGGCAGAATGCATCTGCCCCGCGTTTCTGTCTGTATGCGGACTGCCGTGACCCCCGGCACCGTCCTCCCCTTGCCAGAAACCTAAAATCGAGGTAATCATCCCGTTCATCGTTCGCGGCTCCGCGGATCCGTCATGGACGCATGGGTTTTCTTGTGCCCTATGCCTTGCTCCAACCACGGCGCGCGAACCTCATCGGAAAGGCAAGGTACACTCCGCCCTTATGACTCTTTCTTCCAGCCGCATCCTCAACTCCACCCTCTCCCATCGCATCATGACCGCCGCTGAAGCCGCTGCGTTCATCCGCCCCGACGACCAGGTCGGCATGAGCGGATTCACCGGCTCCGGCTACCCCAAGCAGGTACCTGTCGAACTCGCCCGCCGCATCGACGAGGCCAGCGCCCGTGGCGAGCAGTTCCGCATCAACGTCTTCACCGGCGCGTCCACCGGCCCCGAACTCGACGGCGCGCTTGCCAAGGCCGGCGGCATGCAGATGCGCCTGCCCTACCAGTCCGATCCAGACGTCCGCAAGCGCATCAACGCCGGAGAGATGGACTATATGGACATCCACCTCAGCCACGTCGCACAGATCGTCGATTACGGATTCCTCGGCAACCTCGATGTCGCACTCATTGAAGTCACTGCCATCCTGGAGGACGGCCGCCTCATCCCCAGCACCTCGCTCGGCAACAACCAGACCTGGCTCAACCAGGCCGACCGCGTCATCCTCGAAGTCAACTCCTGGCAGCCCATGGCCCTTGAAGGCATGCACGACATCTACAGGGACCTCGCTGCGCCGCCCCACCGCATGCCCATTCCCATCTGGCGGTCCGGCCAGCGCATCGGCTCGCCCTATCTTGAAGTCGATCCCAAAAAGGTCGTCGCCGTCGTCCCCACCAACTCCCCAGACCGCAACAGCGCCTTTAAGCAACCCGACGAAGCCTCCCGCCGCATCGCCGCCCATCTGCTCGATTTCCTGGGCTGGGAAGTAATGAAGGGCCGTCTGCCCGAGAATCTCCTGCCTCTGCAATCCGGCGTCGGCAACATCGCCAACGCCGTACTCCTCGGACTCAAAGACGCTCCCTTCGAAGGACTCACCTCCTACACCGAGGTCATTCAGGACGGCATGATCGACCTGATGAACACCGGAAAGCTCGTCTCCGCATCCGCCACCTCCTTCTCCCTCAGTCCCGATCTCACCCAGAAGATGAATGCCAACCTCGCCGAATACCGCGACCGCATCATCCTCCGCCCCCAGGAGATCTCCAACCATCCCGGCATCATCCGCCGCCTCGGCGTCATCGCCATGAACGGCATGATCGAAGCCGACATCTACGGCAACGTCAACTCCACCCACATCATGGGCTCGGCCATCCAGAACGGCATCGGCGGCTCCGGTGACTTTGCCCGCAACGGCTACCTCACCATCTTCATGTCGCCGGCCACCGCTAAAAAGGGCACAATCTCCTCCATCGTCCCCATGGTCTCTCACGTCGATCACACCGAGCACGACACCGAGATTCTCATCACCGAATACGGACTCGCCGACCTGCGCGGCCTCTCTCCCCTCCGCCGCGCCCGCCTCATCGTCGAGAACTGCTCCAGCCCCGAATACAAACCCATGCTCCTCGACTACCTGAACCGCTCCGAGCAGACCTCCCGCGGCAAGCACACACCCCACATGCTCCGCGAAGCCCTCAGTTGGCACACCCGCTTCCTTGAAACCGGCTCCATGCTGCCCGCCTGATCGCCCTCTACAACAGCATCCGGCGGCGCAGTCTTGCGCCGCCGGACTTTCCCGCTAAGCTCCGCCCCCGCCGCACCCTCGCATTCTCTCCCGCCTCCCACTTACTGCCCATCTCCATACCAAATCGAGCCATTGCCAGCCCCCATCCGGGGAGTTTATGCTCGACTCATCGCTCCCTGAATGGCCGGTCGTTCCTCTTGGGCCATTCGAAACTGCTGCGGCGTTCGGTCTGAGTCCAGTCCGAGGCAATCCAGAGATTTGGGCCCCCGAACTCGCGCTACCGGCCGCCTTGCGGCGCTGTTGAGTTGGTGGCGATCCGCACCAGGCAGCAAGTAACATCGGGGCCCGCTCGCCAGATGTAAAAACAGAGCGATTTTCTTCAGGGGAAGTAATGCGCAAGACACATATTTCGGCACGTTTGTGTTTCGCCCGGTTCCATTGTCAAACTCCCCTCCGGCACGGAGCCCTTCTCGCCGCCCTCATCCTCATCTTCCTCGCTCCCTCGGCCGGAGCGCAGTCCATTCCCATGAAGGACAAGCGCGGCAAGGTTATCGCCCACATGGTCGTCACTGACAGCGTGGCCATCTTCGACAGCCAGCAGCGGCTGACCCGCGGCGCTGGCTACCTCCAGGCCGATGGCGATAACCTCATTCACCTCGTTGCCAACATCCAGGACTCCAAAACAGGCGCCTCCGCCCTCACGGAAGTCACCACCAAAATTAAGGGCAAAGGCAAGATCGGAACCCTCTTCCGCAAGGCGCCCATCACCCAGTTGCAGTTGCGCGTCTCCAGGATCGAGTGGGATGAGAACGGCGCAACCACCTTGCTCGACGGCCTCATTCCCGTCCTCGGCCGCGACGACAACACAACCGTTCGCATGGTCGCGGTACCCACCCTCCAGAACGGCCTGCTCACGCTGCACCTAACGGATGGAGAGTACGTCCGCCTCCGCACCCGCTTCTGGTACCAGACCGACATCGAAGGCGGCAACGCAAGCTTTCTTCCTCACGCCACCGTTGCCAGGCCCGTACCTGTCAAGCGCTCCGGCTCGCAGTGGAAAGCCGAGCTCGCTCGTCCCCAACTCGTCGCCTATCTCTCCCAGCGCGCCTCCCCCCCCGGTTTCGACCTCTCCGTCGTCGGCATCGACGGACAGAATCAGCGCCGGCTCTCCGATGGTAAACAGGATGTGCGATCCCCCCGCTGGTCCCCGGACGGCAAGCGCATCGCATTCCTCGTCTTGAACGGCGATCCGGCCTGCGAACTTTGGAAGGTCAACGCCGACGGCACAGGGCTGGCCAAGCTCGCCGACTGCGGTGGCAGCAGCGCGCCCCCGGCCTGGTCTCCTGACAGCCTGAACATCCTCTACACCGTCAATTCGGCCTCCAAAGAGGAGATGCATATCCGCAGCGCGGACGGCACTGACCGCGGCCTCCCCGCATCCACCGGCAGAATCGGCCGCGCCTGGTCCCCAGACGGCCAGTGGCTCGCATTCGAAGGCGGCGGCGGAAGAACCGTCGGCTTCATGCGCCCCGACGGCTCGGCCCAGCATCTCATCCCCACCAGCGGCATCAGCCACTCGCCCGTCTTCTCCGCCGACAGCCGCCAGATCCTCTTCGTCTCCAGCGCCAGTGCCCGGCCCGGACTCTTCCTCTTCGATCTCACCAGCTTTACCGTCCGCCGCCTCACCCCTCCAGCTGAAACCGACCTCTCGCCCACCGTCGCCCCCGCCGGCAGCCAGATCGCCTTCCTCTCCGACCGCCTCGGGCGAACCGAACTCTTCGCCTCGCGCTCCGACGGATTCGACCAGCACCCCATCCTCAAAAAAAGCTCCCCCGGTGAGGGAATCGCCTTCAGCCCGGATGGCAACTTCGTCGCCTTCCCCTCGAAACTCGGCGCTGTCTTCCAGATCTGCATCGTCCGCACCGATGGCCGCGACCTGCACCAGATCACAAAAGACTCCGCCCAAAAAGCCGACCCCCAGTGGCAGCCCGCGCCGCCCTCGGCCGCCTCTCCTGCAACTCACTGACCCCCGCTTAAACTATTCCCCCGCCGAACCCGTAAAATATAAAGATGGGTAGCAGTTGGCCGCGTCTCTCCTAGCTGCCCGTCAAACTCGCTTCACTTCCCCAGTAACTCCCCAGGAGGATTGCACCTTGAACCGTTCCGCTCTATTTCTGTCCGTACTCGCCCTCGCCGTCTCCGCTGCTTCCGCGCAAACCTCGACATTCGTACCCGACAAGGCCCACACCTCCGTCGACTACACCATCTCCCACCTCACCGTCTCCAGCGAGAAGGGCCACTTCTCCAACGTCTCCGGCACAATCCAGATCAACGACGCCGACATCTCCAAATCCACCGTCAACGTCACCATCGACACCGCCACCATCGACTCCGGAAGCAGCGCCGAGAACGCCGTCCTCAAGGAACCCGCTTTCTTTAACGTTGCCCAGTTCCCCGCCGCCACCTTCAAAAGCACCGCCGTCGCCCGCACCGCCACCGGCCTCTCCGTCTCCGGCGACCTCACCCTGCGCGGAGTGACAAAGCCCGTCGTCCTCGATGTCACCGGCCCCGCCGGCCAGCCCATCGCCGCCAACCAGAAACTCCCCGCCGCCTTCACCGCCACCACCACCGTCAAGCGCTCCGCCTTCTCCATCGGCAACGGCTATCCAACCTCCGTCATCGGAGACGACGTCAAGCTCACCATCAACATCGCCATCGTCAAGCAGTAGTCCAGCCGTCGCGTCGGCGCGGCCGCCGGCTCATTCGCGCCGGTTGCGCCAATTTTGCGCCTCATAACTCAAGGATTCTTCGATGAACCGCTTTCTTCTTTATTCCAGCACCTTGCTCGCCGCCGCTCTTATCGCCGCTGCCTCGGCCGGCTCAGTCTCCGCCGCCGATGCCCAACCCGACCCCGCCTCCGTCGAGTTCTTCAATCTGCGCGTCGCGCCCATCCTCAAGAACAACTGCGCCGAGTGCCACGACGCCAACAAGGTCAAGGGCGGCCTGCGCATGGATACCTACGCCTTTCTCCGCATGGGCGGCGACGACGGCACCATCGTCACCCCCGGCGATCCCGATAACAGCCCCATGATCCAGGCGGTCCGCGCTCCCGAAGACGCAGACCTCGTCATGCCTCCCAAGTACACCCTTCCCCAGGCCGACATCGACACTCTCGTCGCCTGGGTTCGCGCCGGCGCGCACGGCCCCGACGAGGCCCCCTCCGCTCAGACAGCAACCGCCCCCGCGCCCCAGCGCGCCCCGGCAGCCCCGCCAACCAACCTCAAGGTCCTCCCCAAAGACCTCACCAACGCCCAGGTCCGCAAGATCATGGACGAGTGGTCCGACGCCATCGGCGCGGATTGCAGCAACTGCCACGTCCCCGATCCCAAAAATCTCTCCGCCTCCGGCAAGCCGCTCATGGATTACGTCAGCGACGCGAAACAGGAAAAGGGCATCGCCCGCGTCATGGTCAAGATGGTCGAAAACATCAACAAGAGCTATCTTGAAACCGTGCCCAACTCCGGCCTGCCCGTAAGCTGCGGCACCTGCCATCGCGGACACCTCGGCCCCGAGCCCTTCATCCCCCCAGCCCACACCGCCGCACAGACCGCCGCAAACTAACCCACCCCAAACAAAACAGGGATCAGGCCACAAGCCCGATCCCTGTTCCCTCAGTTTCTCGTTCCGAGTCCCTAGTCCCTGTTCTCTGTTCCCTGTTCCCTCAGTTTCTCGTTCCGAGTCCCTAGTCCCTGTTCTCTGTTCCCTGTTCCCTGTTCTCTGTTCTCTGTTCTCTGTTCTCTGTTCTCTGCTTTCTAGTCCCTAGTCCCTAGCCCCTAGTCCCTGCTTTTAAGGCACTTCCACCAGCTCCATCAGCCCGTCCCGCCGCCGGTGCAGCACGTACAGCTCGCCCATGGCGGTTCGAAACACCAGCAGATCGCGGTCCTGGAACTCGGCGTCCTTCACCGCTTCCTCTATCGTCATCGGCCGCAGCGCGATCGCCTGGCTGTTCTTGGCCACATGCGGCTCCACCACTGTCGAGCGCACCGGGAATGAGTGCACCGCGATCGTAGTCCGCCCCTTGCGTGCCCGGCCCGCCTGCGGGGACTCCTCCGGCTGCGACGCGCGAGACTTCGGCCTCGCCACTGGCGGAGCCGTCATCACCTTGTCTTCCTTAGGAAGCCGTTTCGTTGCCAGCCTCCGGTCCCTGTGCCGCCGCACCTGGTTCTCGGCACGAGTCATCGCTTCCCGCAGCGCGACTTCATGCGTCGCGCCCTTGCCCGTCGCCGAAAAAGTCTGCAACCGGGCCTGAATGTTAAGCTCCACGATCTGTTCGCGGCGCTGTGCGCTGAATACAAGGCTCCCATGCGCGCTCTTGCCCAGCAGCCGGCCCAATCGGTCCATGCCCTGCTGGCCCATATCGCGCAATCCCTTCGGGATCCTTACCTGTCTGGCGGTGAACTCCACTTCCATGGTCAGCCTCCGCTCTGCTTTTTCCCGTCAGCGATCCAACTCCGATCTCTGCCGAGTGGAGCACAGTATATGCCAATCCCCCCAACAAGCAAATCCCCACCATGAACACCTGAGAAAATCCCGACCAAATCGGAATCGGCTACCACAAAAGTGGATGCCCCGGGTCTCGATTCTGAGACCCGGGAACCACCAATCCCAACCAGCGACGATCGATCACAAAAGCAATGGCGGGCAGCCCAAAAGGCCACCCGCCACGAATCCCGCTGACTTGCTGACTTGCTGACTCGCTAACCCGCCTCCCTGGCTCAAGCCGCCTATCGCGGCACGGAAGAGCTAAAAGCTAGAGGCTAGCAGCTAGAAGCTGCTTCTTTATATCTCCCACCGCAGCAGCAAGGTTCCCACGCTGAAACCGGCGCCCACAGCCGCCAGCAGCACCAGGTCGCCCTTCTTCAGCTTGCCCTCTTCCACTGCCGTTTCAATGGCCAGCGGAATCGTGCCCGCCGAAGTATTTCCGTACTTCTCGATGTTGATAATCACGCGATCTGCCGCCATGCCCAGCCGGTCCGCCGTCGCCTGAATAATCCGAATATTTGCCTGGTGCGGAATAAAGCACCCCAGGTCGCTGCCCTTCAATCCGTTCCGTTCCAGCAGCGTCGACGTCGCCTCAGACATCTTCCGCACCGCAAACTTGTACACCGCCGGCCCGTCCTGGTGGATGTAGTGCATCTTCTTGTCCACCGTCTCGTGGCTCGCCGGATTCAGGCTGCCTCCGCCCGGCATATTCAGGCTCACGCCCCCGGCGCCGTCGATCTCGTTCTGAAAGTCGATGAACCCGATCTCGCCCTCTTCGCATGGCTCAATCAGCACCGCGCCGCTGCCGTCGCCGAACAGCACGCAAGTGGTCCGGTCCGTGTAGTCGGTCATCCGCGTGTTGGCGTCGCCGCCGCACACCAGAACCTTCTTGTGCGCTCCGCTCTCCACCAGCTTCACGCCGGCCTGCAGCGCATACGCAAACCCCGAGCAGCCGCCCGACACATCGAATCCCCACACGCCCGTCGCGCCAATCTTGTGCTGCACCAGGCACGCCGTCGAGGGATACATCATGTCCGGCGTCACCGTTCCAACGATGATCGCCTCCAGCTCGCTCGCCTCGATCCCGCGCATCGCCAGGCACTTCTTGGCCGCCTCGGCGCACATATCGCTCACGCCCTTGCCCTTGGCCAGAACATGCCGCGTCTTGATCCCCGTCCGCTCCATAATCCACTGGTCGGTCGTGTCCACGATCTTCTCGAGATCCTTGTTCGTCAGAGTATCCGGCGGAACGTAGGTGCCAAACGCCGAAATCTTCGCGCGCCGACCCACCACGGGACGTACATTCAAGCTCAAATTCGTATCTCCTTCGAAGCGGGTCCGCGAGTCGTTCGATGATCCCTGACCCCTGACCCCTGACCCCTGTAATGAAAAAGTACCGGGTATCCTACTGCGCCCGTACTAGCCCGTTACCGTTGCTTCCTTCCGGACCTGGCGGGGTTGGCGGGATTACGTCGCGTAGGACCCGGCACTAGTCGATTCTAGCACTTGCGACCAGCTCAACAACCCACCCAGGATTCACAACTCCGAGGGCCCCTAGGTCCATGGGAAGCCCGTTCCACCACTACCGCGGGTGCCCCGTCCAAGCTCAGCTTGGGCGGGAAGCGATACACTCCACCAACCAAGCCGTTTTTGAATGCTAGTTCCACCACTACCGCGGGTGCGGGTGCCCCGTCCAAGCTCTGCTTGGGCGGGAGGCGATACACTCCACCAACCAAGCCGTTTTTGAATGTTTGCCCCACCACAAAAGCGGGTGCCCCGTCCAAGCTCTGCTTGGGCGGGAGGCGATACGCTCCACCAACCAAGCCGTTTTTGAATGTTCGTTCCAGCACTACCGCGGGTGCCCCGTCCAAGCTCCGCTTGGGCGGGAGGCGATACACTTCCCCAGCCACCAACCCGATCTTGAATGTAAGTTCCACCACAAAAGCGGGTGCCCCGTCCAAGCTCTGCTTGGGCGGGAGGCAACATACTTCCCCGGCCACCAACCCGTGTATCCTTCCCCTGAAGAGGCAACAGACAATGCCCACGGGATTGCGCCGGTTCCAGCACTGCGACGCGCTGCACTTCCTCACCTTCAGTTGTTACCGCCGCCAGCCGAAGCTCGTCACGGAGAGGGCGCGCTCAATCTTCGAACGCTCTCTTGAAGCAACCCGCCATACCTACCGCTTCCACGTCATCGGATACGTCGTAATGCCCGAGCACGTCCACCTGTTTGTCACTGAACCTGAGGAAGAGGCCTTAGCTACGGCTCTACAGGCGCTTAAGCAATCCGTCTCCCGCACGCTTGCCCTTCGCGCCGCCGAGCCATTCTGGCAGGCGCGGTATTATGACTTCAACGTCTGGAGCGAGAAGAAGCGCATCGAGAAGCTGCGCTACATCCACCGAAATCCCGTCGTTCGAGGGTTGGTAGAGAACCCCGAAGACTGGAAGTGGTCAAGCTTCCGGCACTACGCAACGGGCGTCGAAGGGGCTGTCGAAATCGAGTCCGAGTGGACGGCTCGGAAGCGCGAGTCTATGGGCGTTATGCCGCAGGTTAGAAGAATACCCGTCATTCGTTTTCCTAACGAGCGTGGATAGAAGAGCGGAAGTAGCTTGTTGAGTGGCCGAAAGAGTTTCGTGGTTCCCACCCTAAACGACACAGTACGTCGTTTAGGATGGGGCACCCCCAGCAGTGACTCAACAGCATCCGGGAAAGTTAGGGTGGGCCACCCGCCATTGGTCCGGATGCGGTATCAACAATTTGACCGACCAGGCCAATGGGACAAAATGGTCCTTGCAATGTGGAATCAACAATGTTAGCGCACCGCAGTCAGTCGGCTTCCCGGAATGGAGCGTTACCCAAACTGCAGGCCTTAAGAACTGCGGCCCCAAAAACTAAACACTGGAGGATGCAATGTTTGCACGTTCACTTCTCATCCTAATTGCCTTCGCCGTGAATGGCATTGCACTCGGAAGCCAGGCTGTTCCGGCTTCGCGACCGAACAATGAGTTTTCTCTCACTCTTTCGGCCTCTCAACTTACCGTAAGAGGCGGCGGCCCGGTAGTCGTGACTGTCACCGTTACGAACATCTCGGGACATGTGATCGGAGTTGAAGAGGATAGGGCATCCAGTCAAGAACACAACTACAAAGTAACAGTCCGCGGCGAGCATGGGGAGGATGCTCCGACGACAGCCTATCATCGTATGCTACGCGGTCAGCCGTCCCAAGACGATCCTGAGATCGTCATAAATTCGAGCGAACTTCTTGTGCCTCTCGATCCAGGAAAAACCCTCACCGATTCGATCGATCTTACCAAGCTGTATTCCCTGAAGCCGGGAGTGTATTCCATCGAGGTAGAGCGGACCTTTGACAACCAAGTCATTATTCACTCGAATACTCTCATGATCACTGTAACGGCAGGTGCCCCCGATCCCGGAGACTCTTCCCACCCCCGCTGACGGTGCTCCCCGGTCCCTCGCACTTGAGGACCGGGGATTCAAGCTCATCCTTTCTGCCCCCCAAATTTTCCTCCCTCAACTTGCCGATAATTTCCGCGATTTCAATACACTGGAAGTAAAGGCTGAAAGCTGATAGCTGATAGCTGAAAATTGAGTCGGAGATTCCCCTCCCCGCGCCTCCTCACTCGCCGCGCAGCATGAGTCGGGAGCAGCAAAGCACCTTCTAAGTCCTTTAGAATGCGATAGAACGACGGAAGTCGTTGATTCTGGGATAGATATCTGATTTTAAAATATGTAACTCACTGATTCCAAAGGTCCCCGACCCGAGGTATGGGTGGGGGGGGATATCGGGGTCCGGCAGGGTTGATACCGGAGAGTCCACCACCCCCAACCCGTCACCACAAAGCTGAAAGCTGATAGCTGATAGCTGATAGCTGAAAGCTGGCAGCTGTTCCACATCGCCTCCCACGCCGCCCTCCGCGTACAATCTCCCTGTCAGGCTCACGCACGGCACTCCACTCCCAGGAGACCGCACCATGGCAGAGAAACCCCGCTCCGGACAGCCCATCCCCTTTGGCGCCGGACACAAGCTCATCGGCTACAACTACTCCACCACCGATCTTGAAGCCAAAGTCACCGGCCGCGCCAAATACGCCGAGGACCTCCGCGCCGAGGGCATGCTCTTCTGCCGCCTCGTCCACAGCCCGGTGCCCCGCGGCCGCGTCCGCCACATCGACGCCTCCGAGGCTCTCAAAATGCCCGGCGTCCGCGCCGTCTTCACCGCCGACGACATGCCTCCCCAGGCCGACTACATGGACGACTTCGGCCAGCTCTTCAAAGCCAATCCCTGGGGCGAGCGCGCCCTCACCAACGAGCCGCGCTTCCAGGGCGACCCCATCCTCGCCGTAGCCGCCATCGATGAGCTAACCTGCGCCGAAGCCATCGAAAAGATCCACATCGACATCGAGCCTCTGCCCTTCGTCATCGATCCCCTCGAAACCCTTCGCCCCGGCTCGCCCAACCCCCACAAAGACGGCAACGTCTGGGCCAAACCCGATCCGCCCGACACCCGTACTCAAATCGTCCGCGAGCTCAAGTGGACCGCCGCCGACTTCGCCGAGTACTCGCAAGGCCGCCTGCCCCAGGGCCACGCACCCGACGAGTGGACCTACGGCGACCTCGATGCCGGCTTCAAAAACGCCGCCCTGGTCCTCGACGAGTCCTTCGTCACTCCCGACGTCTCCCATCACTGCCTGGAGCCGCGCACCGCCATGGCATGGTGGCAAGGCGGCAAGCTCTTCCTCTCCACCGGCACCCAAAGCACCAAGCAGACCGCCTCCGCTCTTTCCCGCTGGATGCGCATGCCTATTGACAACATCGTCTTCATCTCCGAGTACACTGGCGGCGGATTCGGCTCCAAGCTCACCGGCGGGCTCACCATGATCATCCCCGCCCTGCTCTCCAAAAAGCTCAATGCACCCGTGCAGATGCGCTTCAGCCGCGAGGACGAGCTCCTCATCGGCCGCGCGCGGCCCTCCCTCGACGGCCGTATGAAAGTCGGCTTCTCGAAAGACGGACGCATCACCGCCCTGGACATGCTCGTCATCTGCAACAACGGCGCATACGAGTCCCAGGGCGACGCCAACTCCGCCGGACGCATCGTCTCGCTCATCTACCAGCCGGAAGCCATGCGCTGGCGCGGCGTCACCGTCATGACCAACACCCCAACCCGCAGCGCCCAGTCCGCGCCCGGCGGAATGCAGGGCGTCGCCATCCTTGAGCCCATCCTCGCCAAGGCCGCCCGCAAGCTCAACCTCGACCACGTCGCCATCCACCGCATCAACACCCCCGACCCCGAAACCAAGCCCCACTACAACGCCGCTCAAAAGGGCAAGCGCCCCTACGCCACTTCCTGCTTCCTCCGCCACGCCCTCGACCGCGGCGCCGAACAATTCAAGTGGGCCGAACGCGTCGCGCTGCCCAAACGCAGCGGCACAAAAGCCCGCGGACTCGGCGTCGCCATCTCCAGTTACTCCGGCGGCTCAGTCGGCTTTGACGGCCTCATCGTCATCACCCCCGAGGGCCGCGTCCGCTTCCATACCGGCATCGGCAACCTCGGCACAGCGTCCGTCATCGATGTCCATCGCGCCGGCGCGGAGTTCCTGGGCGTTCCCTGGGAGCAGTGCGACATCGTCTGGGGCGATACCGCCCACGGCCTGCCTTACTCCTGCATCTCCGGCGGCAGCCAGACCACGCACGCCATGACCCGCGCCTCCTTCGCCGCCGCCACCGCCGCCCGCGAGCGCATGAAAGAGATCGCAGCCCTTACCCACGGCGGCAAGCCTGAGAGCTACGACGTAGCCAACGGCCACATCGTCCATAAAGGTGGCGGCCCAGTCATGACCTTCGCAGAAGCCGCCCGCAAAGCCATCGCGCTCGGCGGCGTCTACGACGGCCACACTCCCCCAGACTCCGTGCACAAGCTCACCCAGACCGCCGTCCGCACTCTCGCCGGCCAGGGCCTCGTCGTCGCCGCCAAAGACACCTTCCCCCACGACGGAGACACCTTCTCCTACGTCGCCTCCTTTGCCGAAGTTGAAATCGACCTCGAAACCGGCAAGTATCTCCTCACCGACTTCCTCGTCTACGGCGACGTCGGCACGGTCGTCCATCCCGCCGCACTCGGCGGCCAGATGATCGGCCGCTCCATCCTCGGCATCGGACACGCCATCGGCCAAAAGTGGGTCTTCGACCCCGAGTACGGCCGCATGTTGGGCCGCCGCTTCTATCAGTCCAAGCCGCCCACCATCCTCGACGTCCCCACCGGCATGCAGTGGAACGCCCTCAACATCCCCGACCCCGAGACCCCCATCGGCGCGCGCGGCGTTGGCGAGCCACCGGTAGGCGGCGGCTGCGCCTCCATCCTCAACGCCATCTCCGACGCATTAGGCGACAACGTCTTCCGCCGCGCCCCGGTCAACCTCGACACCATCCTCACATCGCTAGAAGAAGGCCACCCCACCCAGCACCCCCTCATGGCCCACATCTAGCTGAATCAGCCACTCTCAACCAACCACAAACCTCGGTGCCCCGGGTCTCGACTCTGAGACCCGGGAAAGCACAACCCTCAACCCGCCACAATTAAGCCTCCCGCTGCACAACCCCACCCCCGCTTTCTACAATCCCGTTAACAATCAAATCAACCTCCAGCACCGCAGGAGCACCACCATGTTCCGCAAGACCATCTTTCTTTCCGCCGCCTTTATAGCCCTCTCTTTCTCCGTCGCCTCCCGCGCCTCCGCGCAACCCCTCCTCGCCGACCCCGTCAAAACCGCCAACGGCCTCGTCTCCGGCGACACCATCGGCGACCCGGCAAGCCGGTCCGCATCTTCCGCGGCATACCTTACGCCGCCCCGCCCGTAGGCGATCTGCGCTGGCGTCCCCCTCAACCTCCGGCCAACTGGCAGGACATTCGCGAAGCCACCAAATTCACCCCCTGGTGGCCAATGGCATGGCAAGATCCTGAATGCTCCAACGGACAGCGACCTGATCCTTCGGCTGGTCAGTCGTGTTCTGCTGGAGTCATAGTACGTATGCGACACTGAGGTTCCGTTCTCCATGGAGCGAACCATGAGCGGCAAGGTCAAGCTGATCCCTGTGATTCTCGATTGACGCGGATGGACGAAGATGCCGTTTGCGAGGTATCAGGTCTGCCCCGTTTTTCTCACCTGGGCATTACCGGTGTCTCTCCCTGAATCTCAGCGCAAAGCAAACAGATCTCTCCGGGCAAACCGGGGCTGGCGTGCCGGAGAGATCTTCGCTCTAAGACGGTTTGGCCTGTTTAGGCCGCCTCACTCTGAGATCGGCTCGGGCAGACTCATGATGTAGTTGAACACCAGCAGCGTCACAATCCCAAAGACCATCGCCAGGATCGCCAACGGCGCTCCAAAGGGATAGCCCTCCGTGAGCGCGAACCGGATCAGCACGATCGAGACCACAAAAGCCGCGCTGCGGAATACGCTCTCGTAATGCCCTGACGCCACAATCGAAAGAATCAGCAACAGCACATCGGTGAAGATCATCACCGTAAACAGGTCGTTGTAATAAGTGGTCGGATGGCTGAAGGTCACATGGCCGCTGGCCATCGATTGCACTAGATCCCATCCGATCAGGCCTAAGTTGTATGCTGCCATGGCCACCAGCAGGATTCCCAGCCCCAGAGCAACCGCTTTCTTCTGCGAAGTAAAGCGCACCATCGCGGGGTCGGGGCTCGAAGCGGCGTCGTGGTCTACACTTTGCCGCGCTACATGCAGAAAGATAGCCACCAGAAAGTACATCAGGAAGCCCGACCACATATCCACCAGCAACGGTACAGCCTCCATCGTCATCTGGTGCTTGGTCACCATCTCCGAGGCCTCGGCGATGTCCTTGAAAACCTCTCGGATGAAGATCAACGAGACGATTTGAAATTGGTAGGCGACGGACTTCGTGGTCGACTCATGCAGGGCGCCGATCAGCGTCACAACCTCGTAAAAGAGGATAAAGTTGAACGGGGTCGAGATGGCAACCAGGTAGTTTTCCCCCATGGCTTTCAGCAGCTCGGGAGGATGCTCCAGTGTGTGGCCAAGAAAGATCAGAAGCAGGTGGATGCAGAAGCCGGCGATCGCTAGCCGTACCACCAGATGCTTCAGTGCTGTCTTGTTGCGTTCTGAGAAGAGCTTGTCGTGAGCGGTTGCCATCCGCTGCCACCAGGCGTGCGCCTGAGTTTGATTCTGTTCTATCGGCCTTTCCAATTCTGCTGCGTGTGTCATTCACCCTCCCGGGAACTTTGTCCCTCTCCCTCTTGCCTGTCGAGCTCTTCTTCTTCCTTGGCTTCTTCCCTGTCCTGCTCGAGTTCCTTTTCCTCTTCTTTGAGTTCTGTTTCCTCTTCCGCGAGCTCTTGTTCGTCTCGCTTCAGCTCCTCTTCCCGCACAATCTCCACTTCCCCTCTGCCGTGGAGTTGCTCGTCTTGCTTCAACTGCTCTTCCTCTCCCTTGAGATCCTCTTCTCTTGCCGCGAGTCTCTCTTCCTTCTTCTTCAGCCGCTCTTCTTTCCTTCTCAGTCGCTCCTCGCGCTTGATGTGGTTCTCTTCTCTCCTGCGTTCCGCAACCTCGCGCCGTTTTTTGTTGCGCTTTTCCACCAGAGCCTGGAATCCGTTCTGAACAGGCGCAAGTCCCAATGCGAGAAGGGCGCTGATCACAACACCCACAATGGAGATATCGCTTGAGTAGTAATGTGAAACCATGTCGCTGACCCAGTTGCCTACATAAACGAACACTACGGTCACGCCGAAGAGGGTCAATATGTTCTGCAGGCGCGGATGCGGCGTGTGCCCAGGCAGCAAAACCAGCCCCATCACAAACAGCACCTCAAAGATCGTGAACCACCAGGTGTTGTACCACAGCGGCTTGATCGTGAACTGGTACGTCCCCTCGCTCGCAATCTCCCCGTTGGCCTTCCGTGCCCGAACCTTAAACGTCCAGTTCCCTGCTCCCACCCCGGTAAACTCGCGTTCGCTACGGTCAGTCCACGGCGACCAGTCGGGATCTATACCCTGCAAGTAGGTCTGGAACTGCATATCACCCTTCGCCGTGAGTCCGTTAGCGGAGTACTCAAACCGAAATGCATTTTCCTGGAAGGGAAAGACAGGAATCTGGCCCAGCCCCTGGTGCAGTTGCTGCACCGCACCCTGCCCCTCGTAGAACGCGCCGCCAAATATCAGGCGCTCGTTCCGCGTTGCCACCACGCTTCGCACCCAGGACTGGAAGGGCAGCGCGTCGGGATCCCGGGGCAGATTCAGCCCCACCAGTGAAACGCCGTTCTGCAACGCCAGCCACAGTCCGCCGTCCTTGTTGTAAGCCAGTTGGTCAATGTGCGCGTCGGTCAGGCCTTGGTCGGTTCCTATCCGTTGGAGAACGCCGCTCCGCACATCGAGCAACGCGACACCGTTGTGCGCCAGGCCCAGCACAAGCAGATCGGGCGTCACGGCGATGGACGATGTAACATCGACGCCGTCGGCTTCATTCCATCCCGCGGCCTGTATCTTCTGCCATGGGTTCGCGCTCTCCGGCGCGTACCGCACCAGCCCGTCGCTAAAGCTCGGAATCACCAGGCCGGCACTGGTGACAGCCATCGTCAGACCGCTCAGGTGCGCGCCTCCCGGCACCGGCGCAAGCGTCTCACCCTCCAGGCGCAGCAGACCGCGGCCGCTGTCGAGCACATAAAGAGCATTGTTGAACCACGCCGAATTCATGAAGTGATCGCTCGAAGTCAGCGAGGTCACTTCTCCGCCTTTTTTCTTCACAAACAGAAAGTGGTCCGAGAGCCAGACAACGCCTGCGGGACTATCGAGAATCTGAACGACGTTCTCTCCGGCCTTGCGGAATGTCTCCGGCAGTTCGGCGGATTGTGAAACGTACACCATCGTCCCGGCAGCATCCGGCGCCAGCCATCCGGCTTCGCCATCGCCGCCTACCAGGATTCGGCCATCCGCCGCCTTGCTCAGCGCGAACGCCGGGCTCTGGTTCGGCAGCTTGATCAGCCGCCAGTGAACGCCGTCGAACTCCAGCACTCCAGAGGTATTGCCGAAATAGAGAATCCCGCGGTTATCCTCCACCACGGACCAGTTCTGCGGGGCCGCGTGATACACCTCAGGACCGATGTGGCGTACGCCGGTGCTCGCTGGAATCGCTGCAGTGTGCGCGGGCGCTGGGTGCGCCGGCACCGGCGCCTGCGCCAGCACCGTAAGCATTCGCACAGCCCCCACGCAGGCTGCCGCCAGGGCAACAATCCTCAGAGTTCGCATCATGGCTTCGGCTCTTTCACTCGAACATGAATCGTCTTCACCGTGCGGTTTCCGACCAGGTCATCGGCGGCAATCGTTACCGTATGTACCTTGCCCGGCGAGAATCGCGCTAACGGTGTACGGTAGACGCGCTCCGGCTGATCGTCAACCTTGCACGTGATCTTCTCAAGGCCTGCCGGTGCATCCTCCGCGCTTACGTAAATCAGCGTCTCCGGATCGATCGCCACCGTGTCGCCGGCGTTGTCCACAGGCGTGCTGTAGCTGATTGCCACCACCGGCCCGAGCGCATCCACAATCACCTTTTGCGCCTGTGCCGGCTCGGTTAACGACAGAGCGTTGTGCGCCCGGTAGTGCACCTCGTAGGTGCCTGAATTGTGAATCGTGAACGGAGCCGTGTACGGCTGCCAGCGCCGCCCGTCCAGGCTGTACTCCACGCTCGATGCGCCCACCGCCTCGGCATCGCCATTCAGGATGATCCGTGTGCTTGCCCCGATCAGCAGGGTGCCATCGTGCTGCAACTGCGGCCCCTCGAAACGTACGTGGCTCCCCGGCGGTGTGCGATCAACCACCAGGTTCAACGTCCGCGCCGAGCTCTGATTGCTTAGACCATCGACTGCGTGGAAGCTCAGCCGGTGGCTGCCGCCATCCGGAACTGGGATCGGCTTGTCGTAGGTGAGCGTTGTGCCGCCGTCAATCGCGTATTGAACCGCGTCGCTCCCGGTAGCCTTCAACACAATCGAGCTGCCCGGCGTCACGTAGATCGATCCGCCCCGCTCAATGGAATGGCCCCGGATCTCGTATGTAACCGGACTAACCTCGCCCACCACAGTAAAGGCCCACAGATGTTCGGTTTCACGGTTGCCCGCCGCATCCACGGCGTAGTAGCGCAGCCGGTGCGCGCCGTCATGCAACGCGTTAATCGCTAAAGGCTGAGAGTACGCCGTCTCCTTCCCCTCATCCAGCCGCCACTGCAACTGCGTCACGCCAGAAAGATTGTCCGTTGCCAGCAGTGCGATCCGAGTCGATGGCGCGATGGTGTCTCCGTGATGCGGTCCAAGAAGTTCGATGTGTGTCTTCGGCGCGCTGGTATCTACCGTAAAGTTCAGCGTATGTACCGCCTCCGCGTTGCCTACGTTATCCAGTGCGTAGTAGCGCAGGGAGTAGGCGCCCTCCCGCGAAAAGGAAATCAAAGGCGCCGTGTAGCGCGTGAAGGGCGTGCCATCGAGCGAATAGAGAGTCTTCCACACGCCGGATGAAATACCCGCGGGATCGTCCGCGGAAGTGAGCGCGATCTTCAATCCCGGCCCAAAGTACGTGACCCCGCCAGCCTCGACCCGGTGCGCACCCGTGGCCGCCAGTTCTGTCTTCGGCGGTGCGTTGTCGATCGAGACTCCAAAGCTCTGAGGCTTCTTGGAAATCGCAACGGTGATCTTCTCTTTTCCGGCTACCGGATACGCCAGAGGCCCGGGATTCTTCTCCGGTCCGGCGCTGATCAGGTAGTTCTCCGCGCCGGCATCCGGCGAGTCAGAGATGCGCAGCACGAAGGGCAGCCCCTCGGGGCCGATGAGCCCAAGCTTCGGATGTTGATACCAGCGCTTCTCGTCCAGTACGGAAGGCAGGCCGCCGCCGTTGGTCTGGGGCTCGATGCGGATGCGAACCTCGTGAGGCGCTTCTGCATTGCCCACTCGGTCCACCGAAGTCATCGACAGGCGGTGCTCACCCAGCAGAGCCACAGAAAACGGCTTCTGGTAGGTTTGCTCTACCCCGCCGTCGATCGTGTACTTCACCGCGGCCACGCCGGAGTCCAGATCGCTTGTGTTCAAAGCGATCATGCTCTGCGGATTCAGGACCGTGGTACCGTCCTGCACAAAGAACGGCCGCGAAAACTCAACTTCTGTCGCCGGAGCGGTAAGGTCCACATAGATGTCGTCAACGGATAGCTCCGACGCGTTGTGTACCGGGTCTTCCGAGTTCACCACGATGCGGTGTATTCCCGATGTCCCGGGCAGATGAAACGGTCCCTTGTAGACAGTTGCCTCTCCGCCATCAACGCGGTAGGTAGCAGGCACCGTTCCGGCAACAGCATCCCGAACTCCCAGCTCAATCTCCGCGTCCGGTGCAACATAGCGCACTCCCTTGTCTGCCTGCACCGCGCCATGAATCGACAGGCTGAGCTGGGGCGGCTGCCGGTCCACGATGAATTGGAATTCGCGCCCAGCCTCTTTGTTCGAGACCATGTCACGGGCGTAGTACTCCAGCCGGTGCTTTCCCTCCGGCATCTCGTCGAACTGAAACGGCCTCTCGTAGTGCTGTTCCGGTCCGCCATCCAGCCGGTAGCGAATCTCATCCACGCCCGCAAAATCATCCGTTGCACTCAGCGCCAGGCTTCCGCCCACGCCTACCGTAGAGTCGGCTCTCGGGCCGGCGATGGCCATGGTCGTCACCGGCGGCGTTCCATCGATTCGAAACGTGTACTCCTGCATCGGGCTTACGTTGCCCACATGGTCGACTGCGAAATACCGGAGATGATGCAGGCCGTCCTCTTGAACTTGCGGACCGCTCTCGGGCAGCGGCACGAACGCCGCCCCATCGAGCGAGATCAACGATTGCGCCACCCCGGAGACCGTGTCTGTAACTGTGATGCGGAGCTTCGGCTTTGGGGCCAGAACGCGTACACCGCTGTTCGTCACGTTGGTCGTGTCCAGCACGTCGAGCACTACCCTGGGAGGTGTACCGTCGCCAATCACGCTGATGCGCGCTCCGCCGAACTCAAGGCTGTTAGGCCCTTCCTTCACCACCACCGAAGAGTTCTCACTGTCCTGAGCTCCATCCTGCCCGGGATCTCCGGCTGAGAGGCCGACGTTCATCCGGATCGGCACACCTGCCGGCGCGTAAATCTGGCCTCCCGGCGCGTGGTACATCCGCTTGGCGAAGACCGGCGGCGCTGCCGGAGTCATCGCCGCCGGCTGCTGCCCAGTTCCCGGCAACGCTGCCGCTAGGGCAGCAATCGCCGGCCACACCCATCCTGACGGAACAACTTTCATTCCCATCGCGTGCGACCTATCCCTTGATAATGAACTTCAGTTGCTTTGTCGACTGGTTGCCAAGGTTATCGTCGGCGCGGATATCGATCACGAAACTCCCTTCGTGATCCATCAGAACCGGCGACTTGTATTCCGTCTCCTTGGCACCGTTGATGCTGTAGTAGATCTTGTGCACACCCGAGGAGTTGTCGGTGGCCCCAAGGAAGAGGCTGGTGCCCTTCCGATACACCGATATACCGTCGGCGCTCGTGCTGGTTGGCTTCACGCTCAGGTTGGGGAAGATCTGCGGGGGCGTATTGTCCGTGATCAGCACCACCGCCTTGTCCATCTCGCGGTTGTTCACCTGGTCTGTCGCCCAGTAGCGCAGCAGTTTCCTGCCCTCGTCGGCGAAGGTCAGCGGGCCTGTGTACCGAATTGGGTCGGCTGTGCCTTCCACCTGGTATTCGATCTTCTGCACCCCCGAGGCGTCGTCTGTAGCCGACAGATCGATCCGGGTCTCCTTGGTGATGTAGACGTCGGTCCGCTCCTGATACATCGGTCCAATCGTTTTGTATGCGCTCTGTGGCGCCACCAGGTCCATCGAGTAGGGCAGCGTGGACACCACACTCGTATTGCTCAGCCGGTCTGAGGCGCGGTAGTCCACCTTCCCCACACCCTGGCGAGTAGGAGGCTGAATCAGATCGCTGTAGACGTCGTACTTCGCTCCGTCGTAAGAGTAGTCGATCTGCTTGACGCCGATTTTGTTATCCGTAGCCGTCAGTTTCACCTTGCTTCGGCCGGAGATGTACCGTGTCCCTGTAGGCGCCATGTACAAGTCGCCCACCACCGCGGATGTAGCCACGGGCGGAATCCGGTCAAGGTAGAACGGGAACGAGTGCTCCTGCTCGCGGTTGCTGACCTTGTCGATCGAGTAGTAGTTCAGCGTATGATCGCCGTCTGGCAGATCCTCAACGCTCACTTCTCCATTGGTGACCTGGGCATACTCCTTGTTATCGATCCGCGCCCAGGTCGTCGCAACGCCCGAAAGCGTATCGCTGCTCGTGATCCGGAACTTGGCCTGCGTTGAAAGCACGTCACCGATCGCGTTGCCCACGATGGCGTGATTGGTAGTCGGCGCGCTCAGGTCCACCGTAAAGCGCATCGTCAACGGCGTCTCGGCATAGCCGACACGGTCGATCGCGTAGTAGCGCAGAACCACGGGCTTCTCGCGGTCCAGTGTCACATCGCCCTTGTACGGCTGATATTGCGCACCATCGATCGAAAGAAAAGTCGTTTCCACGCCGGAGAGATCGTCCTCCGACGCCAGCGAGCACTTTAGCCCCTTTCCGTAGTACGTCGTGCCAGCCACCTCCGCGATCGGCGCGCCGGTGCACGTCGCCTTGGTCACCGGCGGCGTTCCATCGCTGAAGAACTGCAGATTCACGGTTTGCTTGGTCACGTAGTTGTACCAGCGGATGAACTGCTTGCCGACGATCTCGAGTTCAATGCCCTTGTTCTGGTACTGTTCGGTCGAGATATCCGACTCCGGCGCAACCCGCTCCAGCAAGTAGCTTGGCGCATCGTCGTCAGGAGACGCCGCCAGCCGCACCCAGAAGTTCTTGTCCATCGGCCAGTACAGCTTGTTCTCTTTGGTGTCGACAAAGACCTTGTGCGGATGGGTCACCATCGGAGGGCCATCCGTCCCCGTTGCGGACGCTGGATTCGTCCCCTGGGCCACTGGCTTTCCCGCCGCTACGGCGGAGCTCTTCGGCGCCGGGACGCCGCTTGGCTGTGCCGCTGGCGCACTGGTCGCCGCTGGCGAAGCGCTCTTTTGTGTCGTTGCCGTTGCTGCCTGTGCGTATCCTGCCGCGGTGCTTGCCAGCAGAACAAGGATGGAACAAAGGGCCATTTGTATCTTGCGCATGACTCTCCTTCAGATCTCCTGAATCCTTCAATGGATCAAATGTCATATGGAATGACCGGTCAGTCCTTGTGCGACGGCATCGCAGCCTCAGCAGTCGGGCGCGCACAGTTCCTCGATCAGAACCGGTGACTTATGAATTCCTTACGAAATCGCCCTAGGGGAGGACGATTAGCGAAAAACTATCATCAAGATTCGCATAGATGCAATAGGGATTTCAAAATTTATATAAGAAACTCATCCGGCTCATCATATTATGAACTCGAAAAGATATTGGGCGATCGAGGAGCAACATCGATTCTCGTCCTCCTCGGGCAACGGTCTAAGCGCAGAACGCCGGCCTCACCTACGACCGCCCGATCTTATCGATCTCGTGTTTAATCGCCAAGTCCTCGAGCGTCCCCAGAGGCAGCGCCAGAAACAGCTCGATGCGACGCTCCAGTGCCACAAACGCATCGTTGTAGGCCCGCGCAATCTCTTCCGGGGTACCCTGCACAGCGCCCGGATCGGGGATCCCCCAGTGTGCCGTCAGAGGCTCACCGACCCAGAACGGGCACTCCTCTTTGGCGGCTTCGTCGCACAGCGTAAAGACGAAATCCAGTTCCGGAGCGCCCGGCCCGGTGAACTCGCTCCACGACTTGCTGCGCAGTCCTTCGGTCGGCAGCCCGCACGACTCCAGTTCCACTAGCGCCTCCGGACGCACCTGCTCCTTCGGTCGCGCACCTGCGCTGAAGGCGGTAAACCGGCCCATGCCCCGGTGGTTCAGAATCGCCTCAGCCATGATCGAGCGCGAGGAGTTGCCGGAGCAGAGAAACAGTACATTGAAGTGTTCGGCCATTCCCTCTTCCCTGATGGTGCGTCGGTCCCACCGTAGTGGTCTCGTTGTCGGTGGCCAGATACAACTTGCAGTGCGACCGATCAACCTATCTTTCAACAGGAAGATGAATATCCGGTGAATCCCGATCGGAATCCTCCGGTTTTTCTTCTCATCGCCGTTTCATTCGCCCACGGCTGGCAGTGGATCACGCATCCAACCGTTGCCACGCGACCGCCTCGCTGCATAGCCCATAGCCCACCCAAAACCAACCGCATTCTGTTCGATACCCTCCACATCCGCGCATTGCTTGCGTGGGCGGGCCCGCCAACTTGAACGGCCTTCTGGGTAGAACCTGAAATTCCGGGACCACGATCGCCTCCTGTATCTACTGCGGACTAACTGCGCGAGACATCAGCAGCATGTACTGATCTCTTCGCTCGGCGTTGGAGAACTCGCACCTGTTTTGCGCGCAATATTTCTTCCCGGTCAGGTAGTCGTAGATCAGCGAGTGAACATCGTAGTGGTGAATGGTCTGGTGCCGCACCAGCTTGCCGTTTTCCACCACGATGATGCGGTTCATGAACGTGCTGCCGTCGATGTTATCCAGGTAACGAAAATCCTTATAAGCATTCGTCCCCCCGTCGAGCCCCGGCACATGGTCTGAGACAAGGATGATCAGACTGTTGGGATCGAGCTGGATCAGGCCGCGAATATAGGCGGCGATCGCCTGGGTGCGGTAATAGTACTGGTTTGCGGCACGCAGCAACTGCTGGTCGCCGTGCGGCGCTTTCATCGACAGAACCATCGGCCGCCGCTGCGTGTCGATATCGTGGGGCTCGTGGCCGTACATCGTCAGCACATAGTTGAGGATCGGCTGCCCAGGATGTTCTTTGAGCGTTCGGGCCACAAAGGCAAGATTCTGACTGAACAGATCTCCATCGAACAAGTACGTCTCGACAGGCGAAGCGTTGGCAACCGAAAGATAGGTGTCGCGATTGGGCGCGTATTCTCGCGGGAAGTACAGCTTGTCGAATCCGATTCCGGTATAGGCCTTGGTGCTGTTGAAGTAGTCCGGCTGGAAGATGTTGCTGACATAGGTGGTATAGCCGGCCTGATGCAGGATGCTCGGCATGCAGCCCGCCGCGTGACCGGTAAAATCGTCGAACTCGATGTCGGAGAACTCCTCCAAGGCAGGCACGCCGCACAGCACTTCGAACTCTGCCTGGGCGGTTCCGCCGCCGAAGATGGGGGAAATGGAAAACCCCTGCTGGTCGTCGACCAACTGCGTGAAATCGGGATGCCGCGGATCCCTTGACCACGTGACTCCGCGGAACAGCGTGGGATCGACCCAGCTCTCCAGGACAACCACAAACACGTTGTGCCGATTGCCGTTCGTCCGGATGAAATCCGCCGTGGCGCGAACCTGCTGGTCAAACTCGATACGCTTGCGGTAGCTGTCGGTCTGCTTGATGTCGGATCGCCGCATCGCCTCGAAATACAGCAGCGTAGTTATTCGGCCGTTTTCATTGACGCACTCTGCATCGGACCATTCCGTAAAAGTCAGGCGCCCCACTGAATCGAGGGCCGAAATCACCGCATCCGGCTGGAACTCCACCACCGCGGTCCCAAGCAGCGCCAGCCCCACCATAGTCAGCAAGCGCCAGTACCTTCGATAATTGGCAAAGACGAGCAGTAGAGCTGGTGGAAGGCCCAGGGCCAGCATTAACCCCGCCTTCTTGGCGAAAGGCCACACCTTGAAGAGCTCGGGCAGGTTTTGGAGGTCGATGACACGCAGTATGTCCCCGAGGGCGATGAAGAATATATCGACGCCTAAATAGGCCAGCACCATCGGCAGCGCCGCGATGAAAGCCGATGCCTTTCCCGGCCGCAGCACGAAGTTGAACGCCCAATACAACGCCAGCAGCAGGGGCACTTCCATGCGCATGTGAAGTCGCAGCGGGGATAATTCGCTCTGCCGGCCTAGAACCTCACTAAGTACTCCCATGAAGACCAGGAATACGACATAGCGAAGCCACTGGCCGCGAATCTGCTCCCATATCCAAGAAACGCCTCGCCGAAACGAAGAACGATCAGGTGCGCCATCTCCCGGCGCATGCACAACGCTTTCCAAACTGCTCATCTTCAACTGCCGCCTCGCAGGGTCCCATCCGCGGAGATTTGTTACAGCAGCATTAATGTTACATGAATTAGACTAACGGCCCCGTTTTCAGTCGGATCCGAAGGAAGCTGAAGCTCGGGGAGGGACCGGGGTCAAACTCTGTTCAAGCTCTGGCCCAATCTCCCTGGGAGATTCGCAGCCCGTCTCCAAGGAGATGACTTTCTGGAGCAGGCAAAGCAGTGTTACAGCCGCCGTCCTAATGCCAACGCAGGAATCTATGGGACCGTGCAGATTTCCGGTGTTTTCAAAGCGCGCAATCGGCGGGATGATTCGAGCCCAGAGTGGCGCTGCTCGTCAGCCCGGCAACTCTGCCACTCACAATTGCGCAAACCCGGCGAGTTATTCCCGGCAGGTCTGTCTACAGTCTCGCAGGCAGGGAATCAACGCGAAAACGCGCCTGGCGGCGCTTAGCTGCAAAAAAGAGGAGTTCCCACGCTTCATGAAAACATGCTGCCTGGGAACTCCTTTCCCCAGATCTGCGTTGTTTCTGTACACAGATTCGCCGATCGTCGGTAACCGCACAAGAGTACTTAAGGGCACTGCATTAAGGTAACATTTACATGTTATAACAGATATAGTGTCACGAGTACTGGGGGGGATCTGTACTCTCTCGCCCCCGCTCAGGATGAAACGCCTGCCCCAGGGCTGACATCGATAGCTTGATGCGGTTGTCCGCCCCGGCCTTTCGCATCAGCCTGCCAACATAGGACTTAACGGTCCTTTCCTCAATCCCAAGTTCGGCTGCTATCTCTCGGTTTGAGCGGGCGGATAGGATAAGTTCCATAACCTGCCGCTCACGCAAAGTGAGCTGGGAGCCGTTGGCGAGGCTCAAATCCGGCACCTTGAGAAGGCGATCGATAAGGCGCGAAAGCATCCGGCGCGGCGCCCAGATGGAACCAGAAGTAACAACCTCGATGGCTTGACGAACAACCTCCGGCCCGGCCGACGGGTCCAGGTAGCCCCTTACCCCGGCCATGATCGCGCTCAACACCAGTTCATCGTCGCCCTGCGGTCCAATTACGATCAGCCGGATCTCGGGCCGCATGCGGTGGATCGTCTCCACCGCCTCAAGGCCCGTTGACTCGTGCAGATCAACGACAATGTACTCCGGCACAGAACCGCTGAGAAGTTCCGCAACCGTGCCGGTGACCGGGACCAGCCACGGCTTGCCCTCTTCGGCTGGCACTTCAAACACGCTGGCCAGACCGGCGGTCCGGATAGGTTCGCCTGCCACAAGGCCAACACGGATTGTGCGGGACCGGGAAACTGAGGGCATCGGTTCTCCTGCCCATACAAGGTAACCTACGACACCCCCAACGGAGAATGACGCAGGTAACCTGTCTCTGTCCCAGTACTTGATTGCCGCATGGACCTCTGAGCCCCCCTTATCTGGTATTCATCTCGATCAGCAACCGCTTTCGGTTGCACAAAGCTCCAGTCGCTGGCAAGCAAGTGTATCGCAGGGCCAAATGCAGATTCGAGTTGCCGCCTGGTTTGTTCAACCTGATTCCCTTTTCCAGCAAAAATATTCCATAGCCGCCGCAAAATCTGTATTATGTGCCATATAGGGCGCAGTGGTGTCAGACCAACCTGTGGCGCCAGTGAGGTACCCATTGATCAAGCAGGACATCGTCCATCAGGTAATTGAACGCACCGGTCTGCCGCGCACAAAGGCTGAAGCAGCGGTTGACACGGTGTTTGAGGGCCTCAAGCAGGCCCTGGCTGCAGGCGAGCGCATTGAACTGCGCGGCTTTGGCGTCTTCAGTGTCCGCGCCCGCAAAACCGGAATTGGCAGGAATCCCCGTACCGGCACTGAGGTCAGCATCGCTCCCGGCAAGGCGGTAAGGTTCAAGCCCGGCAAGGAACTGCACTCCATCGAGAGCGGCGCGGCGCAATAGCCTCTAAATCTGCTGCGCCGACGTGCCGCTCGCCAGCATCTGGGCCCTATGGCAGGCATCTCTGCGCGGCCTGGATTTCATTCACTGTTTTCTGGCGAGGAACTCGTTGCGGGCCTTCATCCGGCAGTACGGATTACCGCTGCTCTTGTTCGCCGTGACTGTTGTTACCACAACAGCCAACGGGGCTCGCTTCATGCAGAACTTCCATGAAGGCCTGCCCCCAGTGGTGCATGACAGCGACCTTTGGCCATGGCCTTGGCTGGCAAGCCATCCGAACCTCTTCTCGACAGGGCTTGCATTTTCCGCCACGCTGCTGGGAATCCTTCTCGTCCACGAATTCGGGCATTACTATGCCTGCCGGCGGCATAGAATCCGCTGCACACTGCCTTGGGTGCTCCCTGCGCCCACACTCAGCGGAACCGCCGGCGCCATCATCAAGATCAGCACCCGAATTCCCACCCGCAACGCGCTGCTCGACGTCGGCATCTACGGGCCGCTTCCCGGCTTTATTGCCTCTGTAATCGCCATCGCTGTGGGCTTCGCGCTGAGCGTGGACGCCCCCATTCCCCAGCACGGACTGCGCTTCGGCGGCCAGCCCCTTTGTTTCCGCATCGTTCACGCCGTTCTTTCCCGCTGGTATCCCCATCTTCCGGCGTTCAATCACCTCGCGCCTCATCCCGTGCTCGTCGCCGGATGGATCGGCATCTTCATCACTTCGCTCAATCTCATCCCCGGCGGACAGCTCGACGGCGGCCACATCCTCTATTCCATCTCGCCCCGCCTGCACCGCGCCATGACGAACATCCTGCCCGTCTTCCTGTTTGTCGCCGGCATCTTCTACTGGGTCGGCTGGCTTCTCTGGGGAGCGTTCCTGCTGATTCCCGCCATGCGCCATCCCCGGGTCCTGAACGGCGAACCGCTCACCAAAGGGCGGAAGCTGCTGGCCCTGGCCGGGCTCCTCATGCTGGCGCTCACCTTCACGCTAACGCCCTTCTACGACAACTCCCTGCTGCACTTCTTCCGGTAACGGTCACATCGCAAGCCATTTGTCATACTTCTTCCCTAAGCCGCCCGATGGAACGGCTCGATCCTGGGCTGCTTCCTTAGGCGCGCGCGCGACATATCGTAATCGGTCTGCAACTCATACCAGATTGCAGTGTGAGTGCCAAAAGCGGCAGAGAGCCGCAGCGACATATCGGCAGAGATGCCGGCCTTGCCGTTGAGAATGCGGGAAAGCGTTGCACGCGAAACCTTCAGGTGCCTGGCGGCTGTGGTTACATCCACGTCGCCTAGAAATTCTCGTAGCACTTTGCCGGGGTGCGGCGGGTTGTGCATGCGCATATCGTCTCTCCTAGTGATAATCCTGGTAGTCGACAAGAATCGCGTCCTGGCCTTCAAACGCGAAGGTCAACCGCCAGTTGCCGTTCACTCTCACCGACCAATGGCCTTTAAGATCGCCTCGCAAGAGGTGCAAATCCCACCCCGGAGCATTCATGTCACTTGCAGTCCGTGCCCGGCTCAATTGAAAGAGCTCAACCGACAGCTTGGCGGCGTGGGAAGGCTGAATTCCGGCCTTGCTTCCGGTTGTGAAGAACTTCTCGATCCCACTATGCCGGAAGCTCTTGATCATGTGTATAGTGTGGCGCTCCACTTTTCACTTGTCAAGCAACGCCTCTGCCTCTCCACTTACCAGGTTCACATCAGCCGCATCGCATCCACATCCACCACCACATTCCGCCGCGGCACGCCCGCCTTGTCTGCCTGATCCAGCATCTCGCGCAGCGCCACGTTCAGCGCCTTGCGCGAGTTCGACTTCAGAATCAGATGAAACCGGTAGACTCCCTTGATGCGCGCAATCGGCGCGGTGCAGGGCCCCAGAACCCGAACGGCTCCGCCGCTCTGGCTTTGGGCGAGAGCTTTGCCAAGCACGGAAGCCCACCCGGCCGCTTCTTCGAGCTTCTCTGACTGCACCAGCACGTTGGCCAGCGCCGCGAACGGCGGATAGTGCATCATGCCCCGGTACTTCAGTTCCCACTCG
>Ga0326728_10001230_pt1 | contig 91974 bp, 83 predicted proteins | sample MB3enrmetagenome_FD_207602 | JGI IMG/M metagenome (GOLD analysis project Ga0326728, IMG submission 207602) | Lab enriched peat soil microbial communities from McLean, Ithaca, NY, United States - MB31MN | ecosystem: Environmental > Terrestrial > Soil > Wetlands > Peat | place: USA: New York... | reverse complement strand
TTCGCCCATAGCGTCCCCCGCCCGCCGCAGCCGCTTCGTCCAACCAGCGAGGTAAGCAGCGCGCCCGGTTACCTCATTCCCGATTCCTGAGCCCTCGGCCGGGCGCGCTGCCTACCTCGCATTCTTGTTGGGCAGGATGATCCGAAAGAGCTGGTTGCTCTCCGGCCGGAGCCGAATCACTGTGCCCGCCGGCAGCTTCCCGTATGGCCGTGTCAGCTCGGCCTCCGGACCCACTCCCAGCCGATGGATGATGTATTGCTCACCAGCAACGGGTCGCGCAAGGCCATTAGAGGAATATCCATAAGCATATGGAGCAAGGTCCTGCTCAGTGATCTGCACCGTGCCCGTGACTCCTTGGTCCGATGCCCACATTTGCTTCATCAGCTCAATCTGTCTAAGATTAGCCACGATCCTCATGGTCGTGCTCGGCCCGCCTCCAGCAAGGGGAGGCAGCATCAACGCAACCAAGCACGCAAGGCCGAATGCAGCGAGCGGCAACAGCCATAGGGGGCTCACACGTTGCTTCGGCTCAGCCGGATGGGTCATGGTACTGCCCAACGCGGAGCGCAGCAACGCCGGGCCAGTGACGCTCGTCTCGCCGCAGGACGAACTCCCGGCGTTGGCTGCCGCGACTGGTTGAGTTGAGCCTCATCTACCATACTCTGCGAACCCCTTGAAGAGACTATAAGTAAGCTCCTCCAGAAAGCTTAAGCAAGGATCGCTCTGTTGATATGGAGCCGGTTCTTCGACTAGGTCCCCGGCTGGCGACATCACCACCCGTGTTTGCGCTTGCGTGGCGCAGCCAGAGAGAACCCCTGTAGCCGCCATTAGCACGCCGCAGAGCAAGAGAATGTGCATCCTCTTCATAACGCCCAACAGTAGGTTTGGGACAAGGTCAGAAGCGTAAGGACAAGGCCAGGAGAATGGCGATCATGCTGACGTTGCTGGCACTTGCACCTCCGGATCAGCTCGTGCAAAGACAACATCGAGCCGGACGCCCGCTCTGCGCCCCAGCTCCATGCCGCCTGCCCCCAAGCGTCCGAGCTGAGCTTTGCCGCCTGACGGGAACCGCTCATTTCGTATCGAAGCGTAGGAAGGCTGTAGCGAGCCGTCAAGTGCGGAGTGGGCGAAAGAGGCTCCAGGACAGTTCAGCGCAGGGCGCCGATCTGGAAGTTCAGGGCCGAGCGCTGGATCAGGTACTCATATTGGGTGGTCGCGTAGGTGATCTGGGCCTGGATGAGGTTGAGCTGGGCCTGGTTGAACTCCACGATGGAGCTGATGCCGTTGACGAAGCGCGCTTGGGCGAGCTCAAAGGACTCCTGGGCGTTGGCCAGGAGCTTGCGGGTGATCTGGAGCCGGTCATACGCATTCTGTGCGTGGAGCCAGGTGACACGGACGTCGCGGACGATGTTGTTCTCCTCGTTGCGCAGGTCTTCTTCCGCCGCTTGCGCCTGGAGCTCGGCCGCCTTTTGCCGCGCGGAATAATAGCCGCCGGCGAACAGGGGAAAACTCAGGCTTACGCCGGCAGCCGCGTAATTGTCCGGCAGCGCCGAATCGCCGATGGGAATGAGCCCGGCGCTGGCAATGGCCGAGATGGTGGGATAATGCAGGGCCTTCTCGGCGCGCGCGAACTTAAGGGCGGCGCCTCGGGCGTCTCGCAGGCTCAGCAATTCGGGCCGGGACTTAAGGGCTTCCTGGACATATTCCGAGGCATTCGTTGTGAGCGCCGGCGGCACCGGTTCCTCCACCAGGCGGTAGATCTTCGCATCCTGGAGGCCCATCACGTTGGCGAGCTGCGCGAAGGCGGCCTGCAAGTCGTTGGTCGCCCTGCTCAGCAGGATTTCGCTATCCTCCAGGCTGACCCGCGCGAAGCTGAGATCGAGCTCGGAACGCAGCTTATTGGTAGCCATGGCGCCGACCTGGTCCAGGAATATCTGCCGCGTGGCCACGGTTTGCTCCGCGACCGTCACGATCGCCTGCGCCTGCTGCGTGTCAAAAAAAGCTCCGTCCACCGCCAGCAGGATCTGCTCGCGCGTGGCCTGGGCGTTATTGGCCTCCGCCATGGCGCGGAGCTTGGCGCTGCCGGCCAGGTTGGGCGTGCGGCCAAAGTCCGTGATGAGCTGGGAGAGAATCAGCCCCTCGGCGTTGCGATCAAAGATGAGCGGGTTGTTCAGGCCGCCGATGGCCGCCAGGCGGGTGTTGTCGCCGGCCGTGCCCACCGCAATGACGTTCGCGGAGAGGTTGGGCCAGAAGCCCGATTGAACCTGCCGGGTCACCTGCCGGGCAACGAGCGTCTTCAAGTCGGCAACGCTGATTTGCGGATGATAGCGCAGGGCGGTCTCATGCGCCTCTTGCAGCGTGATGGAGGGGAAGTCCTTGGCGCGGCCAGTTAGAATGGAGGCAGCTAGGAGGAGGGCTAGGATAGCAGTTCTTCCGCTCATACCGTCACCTCCTGGGCAGGGCCAGCGACCTCGGGGCCTGGTCCACTGCCCGCACCCGCCTCCTTCCTGCGATAAACGATGTAATACGCCGCCGGGACGATGAATACCGTCAACACTACGGAGACCGCCAGCCCGCCTATAATTGCCCGCGCGAGCGGCGCGTAGGCCTCGCTGCCCGTTCCGAGCTTCAACGCCAGCGGCAACAAGCCAATCAGCGTGGCCAGCGAGGTCATCAGCACGGGACGCAGCCGAATCCGGCAGGCTTGCGATACCGCCTGCCGCAGCGGGCGTCCTTCGGCGCGGAGCCGATTGGTGAAGTCCACAATTAGGATGCTATTCGACACTACAATGCCTACCATCATCACCACTCCCATCAAGGACATTATGTTTATGGTGGTGCCGGTGGCGAACAGAATGAGCAGCACGCCGGTCAGCCCGGTCGGCACCGCCAGCAGAATCAGGAAAGGATCCACGAACGACCTGAGCTGGGCCACCAGGATCAGATAAACCAGCAGCGTGGAGAGGATCAGCCCCAGGGTAAAACTCCTGAACGAGGAGCGCATCGCCTGCACCGTGCCTCGCACGGTTATGACGGTGTTCTCGGGCCGCTTCGTCCGCGCCACAATCTTCTCGACCCCCGCATACAGCTTGCTCAGGTCCTCGCCCGAAGGGGCCACATAGACATCAACGGTGCGACGGATTTGATAATGGTCTACTTCGGTAGGCGCGGGAGTATGCGAAATGCGAACCACCGAATCCAGCCGGGTGGGGGTTTTGAGGTTGGTCCCGCGCAACGGCATCGAACCCAGGTCGGCCAGGCTTTTGACGGAATCCTCCCAATACTGAACGGTGAGCAAATAGTTGTTGCCGGTTTGGGGGTCAATCCAGTAGCTGGGGGCGATCATGCCGTTGGAAGTCAGCGCCGTAATGAGGCTGTCCACCACCTCCTGCGCGCTGAGGCCCAACTCGCTGGCGCGCTCGCGGTCAATGTCAATCTTCAGCGCCGGGTAGTCCACGTCCTGGGGCACCAGCACATCGCTCACCCCGGGCAGGAGGCGCGCCTGGCGGGCGATTTCGGTGGCAATCTCATGATCGCTCTTAAGGTCCATCCCGCTGACTTGAATATCCAGCGGCGCCGGGATACCCTGGTTCAGGATGGCATCCACCAGCCCGCCGGTTTGGAAGTAAGCGCTGACCTCAGGCAGCTCACGCTGGAGTCGCTCCCGCACCAGGCCCATATAGGCGAAGCTGCTGAGCCGATGGCCGTCGTTCAGCCCCACTTGGATCACGGCCGTGCTGGGGCAGGAGTTCGGGTTGAGGATGGCGTTAAAGCCGGGCGTGATGCCGATATTGGAGACAATGATCTTGAGATCCTGTTTCGGAACCACTCCGCGGACGATATCTTCGACTTGGCCGACCAGCTTATCGGTTAATTCCAGGCGGGTGCCCGAGGGCGCCTTGAGGCTGATCACGAACTGGCTCGGGTCAGTCCGCGGGAAGTAAGACTTGCCCACCAGCGGGTAGAGGGCCAAGCTCAGGACGAATACCCCGGTTATCCCGAGAACCGTCAGCACGGGGCGGAGGAGAGCAAAACCCATCGCCTGCTCGAACAGGTCCAGCATCCTGCCGAACTCGCGGTTAAACCAGGCATTGAAACGCCGGCCCCAACCGCTTGAGTTGGGAGTTGGGAGCTCGGAATTCGGATTTCCCGCTCCGCTAGGCTGGTGCCCCTTGATCAGAGTGGCGCAAAACAGAGGCACCACGGTCATGGCCACGAAGTAGGAGGCGAATAGGGACAGCACGACAGAGAGTGCCAAGGCCGAAAAGAGAAACCGGCTGACACCGTAGAGAAACGTCACGGGAAAAAACACCACGACCGTCGTCAGGGTCGCTGCGAGCACGGGCAAGGCGACCTCCTCGCCGCCGCGTTCGGCGGCCACCACCGGGGTCTCACCCATCTCCAGGTGACGGAAGATATTCTCGAGCACGACGACCGAGTTATCAATGAGGCGGGAGAACGCCAAGGCCAGCCCCCCCAGGATCATTGCATTGACGGTGCTCCCACCCAGGCCGAGTGCGATAAAGGCCGCCAGCGCCGAAAGGGGGATGGACAGAAACACAGCGGCAGTGGCCCGCATGCTCCCCAGGAAGATCAGAATCATGGCTCCTGTCAGAACCAGCCCGATGGTTCCTTCGTGAACCAGGTTCTCGATGGCGGACTTGACGAAGACTGATTGGTCGAACACTACCTCTGGCTTGAGCTGCTTGGGCACGTCCAACAAGTGGGAAATGATGGCCTTGACGCCATTGACGACCTTGATGGTGTTGGCGTCGCCGCCCTGTTTGAGCACCGGCAGATAAACCGAGGCCTGGCCGTTGACGCGGACCTTGTTGTATTGAATCTGGGAGGCGTCCAGGGCTTTGCCCACATCCGCTACCAGCACCGAGGCGGCGCCCACCGTCTTCAACGGCACCAGATCTATGTCCTTCATGCTGTTGATCTGGCTGTTGGCATAGACATTGTAATCGTAGGGTCCGATCTTCACGTCGCCGGCGGGCAGGATGAGATTGGCTTCATTCACATTGCGCACGACGTCCATGACACTCAGTTGGTGGGCCTGCAGCTTCAGAGGGTCCACGTACACCATGATTTGGCGGTAGCGCCCGCCGAAGGCCGGAGGCACCGAGGCGCCGGGCACTCCCGCCATCTGGTTGCGGATCTGGAACTGCCCCAGGTCCCGCAATTGCGCCTCGCTCAGGCCCTCTCCCTTGAGCGTCACCAGGCAGACTGGCAAGCTCGAGGCGTCGAATTGCATAACGATCGGCGGCAGCGTCCCCGGCGGCAAATAGCGCAAACTGGCCATCGCCAAGTTCGCCACCCCGGTCACGTCCGAATCCGGGTTGGAGCCGGGTTGGAAATAGACCTTTATCAGGCTCACGCCTGTGAGCGAACGAGACTCCATGTGGTCAATCCCCGGGGCGAGGGTAAACATGCGCTCGAATTGCCCCGTGATGTCGTTCTCGATCTGCTCGGGCGGCATGCCGGCATAAAAGGTGGCCACCACCACCACCGGGATGTTAATGGGCGGAAACAAGTCCACCGGCATGCGCAATAGACTTGTAACCCCCACCACGCAGGTGATGAGGCAGATCACGATGATCAGATAAGGGTAGCGTATGGCAAATCGCGACATAGCGAAGTAGTCATGCCGGGCTTGGTGCCTGGAGGTCGGGCGCCGCCGGGGCAGCTTGAAATGGTTTCCGGCGGTGCAAGATGAGGTAAAAGGCGGGCACTAAAAAGATGGTCTGGGCGGCGGAAACCGCCAGGCCGCCGATGACCGCCCGAGCCAGCGGGGCATAGGCCTCGCTGCCGGTGCCCAGTTTCGCCGCCATCGGAATCAGGCCAATCAGCGTCGCCAGAGTCGTCATCAAGACCGGGCGCAGTCGGACGCGGGGCCCGAGCGCGACGGCCGATTCCAGGGGCGAACCGTTCTCGCGAAGGCGGCGGATGAACTCCACAATCAGGATGCTGTCTGAAACCGAAATGCCCACCACGAGCAGCATACCCATCAATGACATCACGCTGATCGGAGTGCCCGTCAGGTATAGAATCAGCAGCACCCCTGTCAGCCCCGGCGGCACCGCCAGCAGGATCAGGAACGGGTCCACGAACGATCGGAACTGCGCCACGAGGATGAGATAGACCAGGACCACCGACAAGGTCAGGCCCACAGCGAAGCTGTTAAAGGATTCGCGCATGGCCTGTACCGAGCCGCGCACATTCACCGTCATGTTCTCGGGCCGGGGCGTCCGTGCGATGATCTTCTGCACTTGAGCATAGACCCCGCTCAGGTCCTCGCCCGAAGGCGCCACATAAACGTCCACCGTCCGGCGAATCTGATAATGGTCAACCTCGGTTGGGGCCAGGATGTGGGAGATGTGCACGACCGAGTCCAGCCGGGTGGGTGTTCTGAGATGGGCCGCGCGGAGCGGCATTGACCCGAAATCAGCCAGGTTCCTGACCTGGTCTTCAAAATATTGGACGGTAAGCAAGTAATTGTTGCCGGTTTGGGGATCAATCCAATAGCTCGGGGCGATCATGCCGTTGGAGGTCAGCGCCGTAATCAGGCTGTCCACCAGTTCCCGAGCGCTGAGGCCCAACTCGCTGGCCCGCTCCCGATCAATATCAATCTTGAAGGCCGGGTAATCCACGTCCTGGGGCACCAGCACATCGCTCACCCCGGGTAGGGCGCGCACCTGGCGGGCGATTTCAGTGGCAATCTGGTGGTCGCTCTTCAGGTCCATTCCGCCGACTTGAATATCCAGCGGCGCCGGCATGCCCTGGTTAAGAATGGCCTCCACCAGCCCGCCGGTCTGGAAATAAGCGCGGATGTCAGGAACCTCACGCCGGAGCCGCTCGCGCACCAGGCTCATGTAACCAAAGCTGCTGAGCCGATGGCCTTGGTTGAGTCCTACTTGCACGAAGGCGGTGTGCGGGGCTGAATTGGGAGTCAGGATGGCCGAGAATCCTGGCGTGATGCCGATGTTGGAGACAATGATCTTGAGATCCTGCTTCGGAACCACCCGCCGGACAATGTCTTCGACCTGGCCCACCAGCTTATCGGTTAATTCCAGCCGGGTGCCTGAGGGCGCCTTGAGGTTGATCACAAACTGGCTCGGGTCGGTCCGGGGGAAGTAGGACTTGCCCACCAGTGGGTAGAGGGACAAACTGAGCACGAACAAGCCGAGAATGACCGCTATGGTAAGGACCGGGTGACGGAGCGCCATCCGCAGGTACCGCTCGTAGGCATCAAGCATGGTAGTGAACTTGCGGTTGAACCAGGCGTTGAAGCGCTGGCCCCAGCCGCCTGAGTTTGGAGTTCGGAGTTTGGAGTTCGGATTTCCCGCTCCGCCGTGATGGTGTCCCTTGATCAGAGTGGCGCAGAACAGCGGCACCACCGTCATGGCCACGAAGTAGGAGGCGAAGAGGGACAGGACCAGGGAAGTCCCCAGCGCGCTGAAAAGGAACTTGCTTACGCCGTAAAGCAGGGTGACCGGAAACATCACTACCACCAGGGTCAAGGTGGCGGCCAGTACGGGCAACGCCACCTCCTGCCCCCCTCGCTCGGCCGCCACCACCGGCGATTCGCCCATCTCCAGATGCCGGAAGACATTCTCCAAGACGACCACCGAATTATCTATCAGCCGCGAGAAGGCTAGCGCCAAGCCTCCCAGAATCATGGTGTTGACCGTGTTGCCCCCAAAGGCCAGCGCGATGAACGCCGCCAAAGCCGAGAGCGGAATCGAAAGAAACACCGCCACGGTGGCACGCATGCTCCCCAGGAAGATCAGAATCATGGCTCCCGTCAGAACCAGCCCGATCGTCCCCTCGTGAATCAGGTTCTCGATGGCCGACTTGACGAATACCGACTGGTCAAACACCACCTCCGGTTTCAGCCGCCTGGGCACATCCAAGAGGTGGGACACGACACGCTTGACGCCGTTGACGACTTTGATGGTGTTGGCGTCGCCGCCCTGCCTGAGCACCGGCAGATAAACCGAGGCTTGGCCATTAACGCGCACTTTGTTGACCTGGATTTGCGAGGCGTCCTCGGCTTTGCCGATGTCCGCCACGAGCACGGAGGCTTGACCCTTGGTCTTTAAGGGCAGCAAGTTGATCTCCTTCATGGCGTTGATCTGACTGTTGGCATAGACGTTGTAGTCCTGTGGTCCGATTTTCACGTCCCCCGCCGGCAGAATAAGGTTGGCTTGGTTCACGGTTCGAACCACGTCCATCACACTTAACCCATGGGCCTCCAATTTCATGGGGTCCACGTACACCATGATTTGGCGGTAGCGACCGCCAAAGGCCGGGGGCACCGAGGCGCCGGGCACTCCCGCCATCTGGTTGCGGATCTGGAACTGGCCCAGGTCCCGCAATTGCGCCTCGCTGAGACCCTGTCCTTTGAGCGTCACCAGGCAGACGGGCAGACTCGAGGCATCGAACTGCATGACGATCGGCGGCAACGTTCCCGGGGGTAGATACCGCAAGCTGGCCATCGCCAGGTTGGCTACCGCCGTCACGTCCGAATCCGGGTTGGAGCCCGGCTGGAAGTAAACCTTGATGAGGCTCACGCCTGTGAGCGAACGGGATTCCATGTGGTCAATGGCGGGCGCCAGGGTAAACATGCGCTCGAATTGCCCCGTGATGTCGTTCTCGATCTGCTCCGGCGGCATGCCCGCATAGAAGGTCGCCACCACCACCACCGGGATGTTAATGGGCGGAAACAAATCCACCGGCATCCGCAATAGGCTTGTAACCCCCACCACGCACGTGATCAGGCAAATCACGATGATCAGGTAAGGATAGCGTATGGCGAAGCGAGACACGGCGCTAACGAGTTATATGAGTTGGAAAAGCTAAATCAGTTATTAGGGCCAGAGCGTTCCATGCGGTTGCGTTGGGCCTTTTCTTCCGCAACAGCGGCGCGGAGTTTGTCGGGCGTAAACTCAGGGGATTGACAGAGCGCGATCAGCTCGTGTTTCCGCGCGGCGATCCGCGCGGAAACTGGTGGAATCCGGGCCGCGATTTCCAGCGGTATCGACTGGACGCCGTGGAGGTCCCCGTGAACCAAATCCCCGGACCGGAGCGTTAACCCTCCGACCTCAACCGGCGTGCCAATCTCGATGACGTGAACGTAGGCGTGCGAAACCGAAACACCGCCGGCAAAGAGAGGGAAGCCGGCGCTTTCAGCCGCCGGCAGGCTGCGCACGACGCCGTTGGTGACCACCCCCACGCACTGCAGCGCCCGGAGGATGTTCATATGCACCGCGCCAATTAGCGCCCCCGCACCCGGTTGGCTGGCGATGTCCTGCACCACCACGACCCGCGGGGCGGGAACCGAACATATGTAGTCCCACCAATCCGTGCGGTCGGGATACAAGCCGTCGGCGGTTGGTGGCGCTGAGCCGCGGATTTTGACAGTGGCCGCATAGCCGACCATGGGCTGCAGACGCGGGAAAAGGCAGCGCACGGTGCCATCAACATAACCCTCGTTGCGCAGGCGGACGCCGAACGTCTCGATGGCGTTGGCCAGCGTGCATGCGTCAAGCTGGCGCAGGGCTTCCATTTGTTCAGCGGTCAGAATCGCCTTATTGGTTCTATCAATCATAGGTCAAGGGCTGCGTAATTACCGGGGTCACTGTCTGGCCAGGCTGCACTCTGCCTCGCCCGGCAGTCATCACCAACTCGCCTTCCCGCAGGCCGGCCGTAACCTCATATCGGTTGGGCGTTTCCAGGCCAAGAGTTACGGCCCGTTCTTCGACCTTGCCGTCATCATCAACCACAAACACCGTGCCCTTTTCCTTGGCTTTTGCCCCGCGCTGTTCCGCGGAAACGGCTTGCATGGGAATGCACAGGGCGTTCGGCCGCCCCTGGACTTTCAGCGTCACCCAGGCATACATCCCCGGCACGATTTCCAGCTTGGGGTTGGGCACTTCAATTTCCGTTATCATCGTTCGGGTGTCCTCGGTCACTCTCTCGGTGGCGCGCGTAATTTTGCCGGTGAAGGTCTTCCCTCCCAGGGACTCTACCCGCACATGAACCGCGCCTCCCACGTGGATGTCTTTGACGTACATCACATCCACAGGGAAATCCAACCGCAGCAGATAGTTGTCCGAGACTCGGACCAACGGCATAGATTGGGTATCGGAAGACGTGCCGGCCTGGATCAGCGTGCCCGGGTCGGCGTAGCGCTTGGTGACGACGCCGTCAAACGGCGCCGTGATCCGTGTGTAGTCCACCAGCGTTTGATACTTCTCCGCGAGGGCTTTGGCAGCGGCGATGGCGGCAAGGGTGGTGCGGTCTTTGGCGTCAGCGGTATCGAGGTCCTGTTGGGCGACCAGGTTCGGATGATCCTTGTTTACTGCAGCGAGCCGTTGGTAAATAAGGTGCGCGTTGGTGTAGTCGGCCTCAGCTTTCTGCTGCGTGGCGATGGCATTGTGCAATTCGTCGTGCAGTTCGGGCACTTCCAGCGTCGCCAGAAGCTGGCCCGCCTTCACGTGGTCGCCGAAATCCACGTTCATATCGCGCACATAACCCGAAACCTTCGCATGCAGTTCGACTTCCACGTAGGGCCTGAACTCGGCGGGAAAGGTCACCTCGTTGTAAAGGTCCTGGCGCGCGACCTTGGCGACGGCGACCGGCACAAGCTGCGGTGCCGTCTCGGCCTTCCCATGCGCTTTCGCGTGGACGCTCACTGCGCGCCACACCAGGAACAAGCCGCCAAGTAGCAGGATCGGCGCGGCGATACGCCAATCTTTTCTGCGCGCCAGCCCGGCCACCCGCTCGCTCAGTGGCCGCACGGTATCTGGCGCAGGGTCCGTGGCGGGTTGCTGGGCCGCTGCCGGCAGGTGCTCGGTCGGGCCAGGGGGTGGAGCGTGAGGTTCTTGATTCTCAGGCGTCATGATTCGTTTCGTTAGGCTTGTCGTTGGGCAGCGTGGCAAGTGGCAGCTCCACGCGGAAACGGCTTCCCTGGCCCGGTGTGCTGCTGGCTTCGACGCGTCCGTGGTGGGCCGTGCAGATGGATTTCACGATGGACAGGCCCAGGCCCGCTCCGCCCAGGTCGCGCGAACGTGCCTTGTCCACCCGGTAGAACCGGTCGAAAATGCGTGGTAGTGCTTCGGGCGGAATGCCGATGCCATTATCTTTCACTTCGAGGACGGCTTTGCTATCAATGGTGCCCACGGTCATTGCGATCTCGCCCCCTTCGGCGGTGTACTTGATCGCATTGTCGAGCAGGTTGACCACGACTTGCTTAAGGCGGGCGCGGTCGCCTTCCACCCACACGCCCTTGGGCGCCGTGCACGTAAGCGCGATTTTCTTGTCCTCGGCCAGCAGGAACATTTGGTCGGCAGTGGAGGCGGCCAGTTGGGCCAGGTCAAAACGAACCCCTTCGGCCTGCGCCTCACCGGCGTCGAGCCGCGAGATGGCGAACAGGCCTTCCACGATGTTGGCCAGCCGCACGACCTCCTCCAGAGTGCTGCCCAGTCGCTCGCGCCATTCAGCCGGCACCTGCGGCTCCTGCACGAAGCTCTCGATCTCTCCGCGCAGCACCGTGAGCGGGGTGCGCAGCTCATGCGAGGCATCGGCCACAAACCGCCGCGAGTACTGGAATGCCTGGTCAAGGCGTTCGACCATGTGATTGAGGGCGATGGAGAGGCGCTCCAGCTCGTCCCCTGTCTGCGCTACCGGCAGGCGTTCGCTGAGGTTCTGCGAACTGATGCGTTCAGCACTGGCGGCAATCTTGTCCACGGGCGAAAGCGCGCGCTTGACCAGCAGAGCGCCACCCGCGACGGCTACAATCGCGGCGAGAGGAAGCCCACAGACGAGGAGCATAAGCCACTGCCGCAAGCGGGCCTGCACGTCGTCCATCGGAGCGCCCGTCTCGACGACATACGAGGCGCCATCCGGGTTTCGGACCAGGTAGCTGGTCAGGAGCATTCTTCGGCCTGCCGCCAGCGGGGTCCGACGCGCCGTTTCTGCGCCGCGAGGCCAAAGGGCGGGCGGGAGTTCCGAGGGCGTGAAGTTCCCGTCTTTCGGCGGTCCGGAGAGGTAGAGCACGCGCCCGTCATGGCGTGTAATCCGCACGAAACGGTCGTTCAGGCTGGGCGCATAGCGCGCCTCGATTTCATCGCCCACGCGCGCTCCGTCCTGATGCGGCAGTTCCTCCGCCAATAACTGCCCGATCTGCCTGGCACGCCGCATTTGGTTCTCTTTGAGGGCGCCGACCAGGTAGTTCTCGAGCACGACGTAGGTCGCCACACCGATCAAGGCGAAACAGCACGTCAGTAAGCCGGCATACCAGGCCACCAACTGGAACCTGAGCGAGCGGGTGTTCATGCTTCCGGCTGGTCGCTAACAGAGTAGCCGACGCCGCGAACGGTATGGATGAGCTTGGTGGGGAACGGGTCGTCCACCTTGGCGCGGAGATGGCGCACATAGACATCCACAATGTTGGTGAGGCCCTCGAAGCTCTGGTCCCATACATGCTCGATGATCATGGTGCGCGAGAAGACCCTGCCGGCATTCGCCACCAGGTATTCCAGCAAGCCGTACTCCTTGGCCGTCAGCTCGATGCGTTTGCCCGCCCGCTTGACTTGCTGGGACAAGCGGTCGAGCTCAAGGTCGCCCACCCGCAGCACGCTGGATCGGTTGATCGGCCCCCGGCGCAACAGCGCCTTCACGCGCACCACCAGTTCCGCGAACGCGAACGGCTTCGTCAGGTAGTCGTCCGCCCCCGCCTCGAAGTGCGCCACCTTTTCCGCCATCGCATCACGGGCGGTGAGAATCAGCACGGGCACCTCTTTGTGGTTGCGGCGAATCCGGTTCAGGATTTCCGAGCCGCTCATGCCGGGCAGCATCAAATCGAGTATGATCAAGTCATACTCGCAAGCCGCGAGCATTTGCAGGGCGTTCGGGCCGTCACTGGCCACATCTAACGCAAAGCGCTCGGCGCGCAGTCCCCGCGCCACGAAATCCGCCACCTTCTTCTCGTCTTCAATGAGCAATAGTCGCATAGTCCCTCGGTTGCTTATACCAGGTTGATCCGGGATAAGATAGCATGAGATCATCAGCAGTACAAGAATAGACCACACCGGGATTAAAAGAACCTGAGCGCAAGATTAAATTCTGTTCAGACTTGTTTTATGGGCCAAGTTTCCCCGTTTGGGGAACGTCTGTAATCTTCACTCGATGCTTCCTTTCTATTGTTGTGTGTTGTTGTGAAACGGCGCGCGTGGTCCCCGCAGCGGCAAGCCGCTGCCGACCATCCAAACTGCGTGCGCCGAAAGTCTGCTGCGGTAGGGACGCGTTCCACCGCGTCCCACTCTTTGCTCGCGGAATGGGGAACGCGGTGGAACGCGTCCCTACCGTGCTTTGGCCGAGCACGATTATTTCCTCGTCCGCTCGTCCAGGCGGGCAGCCGCTCACCAGCAGGCCCGGTGCAAGCACAGCGCACAGAAACCGGGAGAGGTATCCAACCGCCGCAGGGCGCCGCGCTGCCGACTCAAGGCTTTGGACTCTAGACTCAAGACTCCTGCCGCTGGCTTTTGGACTGCGGACCGCGGATCGTGGGCTTTGGACTTTGCCATCGGACTTCGGATTGCCGCTTTCGGCCTTCCGACTTTAGCTTGGTTGCGCTCATATTGGTTTTCGTTTTCACTTCACCCTGTATAGGTCCACAAAACCTGTTACTCGGGTAACACGCTCACAGATTCCGCACTCCGCACTTGTATGTGTTGGTTCTCGTTTTCATTTCACCCTGTATAGGTGAACAAACCCTGTCCTTTGGGGGACAACCGCGCATTTTCTCCGGAGCGCGCCTGTCCTCAGGCGCAGCCCCGGCCAACGGGTGCAGGGGTTGCTGCAAATGCCGTGCGTTATTCATGTGGAAGCTGCTGCGCCTGAGTCAGGCGCGCTCCGTTGGTATCCGCCGCCCCTCCCACTGCGCATTCTGCACTCCGCACTCCGCATTCCGCACTCCACACCACGCCTGGCGGCGGCTCGTAGGTGAAGCAGCCGCCCGGAGCCGAGGCTAAGCGAGCCCCGCCATGTCCACCGCCTCGGCCCGATGGAATCAGCAGGTATTCGTGCAGGTGCCGGCCAAACGCCGGCAAGTCCGGGTGCGGCATCCCCGCCCCGTCCATCGCCCCGCAGAGGTGGCGATACAGGCGCCGGATGGCCGGCCTACAGAAGGCAATTGGGCCAAGCGAATAGCGTGGCCGCCCGGCTTGCGGCAGCATGTGCCGGGGCGGTGGCCAATGGCGCTAGAGGTTGGACAACCATGATAAGAGCCGGCCAATCATGCAGCAAGAGCGCCCTCGATGCACGAAAATTCCAGGGGCTTGGAAGCTCGGGAATGGAGATCAAATCGGGGTTAGAAGAAGGCTTCTCCAAAGTGCGATATGGCCTCATGCCGTGGATGGTGCCGCGGGAAGACAAAACAGTGGAGAAACCTCGTTCTGACCCCCTGATCCGCCCGTACCGTCCGCGAAGCCTTCCTTCGCGTAGTGTGGACCCGCCTGGGCCTATGTTTGCACGAGGACCAAAGCGGCAACCCTCTGTGCGCCATCCTCAAATCTGGGGAGACGGGCGGCTTGAACGCTCCAGTTTCCGAAGCCGTTAATATCCCAGCGCTCGATTCCGCTGGCTATGTCCTCGGTCAGAAGGCACTTGTATGCAGAGGAAGCGCCGGGGACGGACTTATCCTGAGGGATAAAGATTGGGAAGGATGCGGATGGGCGAACATAATCCACGCGCAGTTTTGCTGGAACAGGCGGCAAGCCGAGGTTGAACTCCTGGGTCGCCGCAGCACGCTCCTCAGTCGGCTTTAACTTTTCTGACAGGAACACGACGGCACAGGGGGAGGGACTCATTTGCGCCAGGCGAATTAAGACCGCCTCGCTGGAGGCCACGTACCGGGACCGCAGCGCTTTGACCGCCTCCAGGGAGGTTCCGAACTCGACCAAGTCGGTTGCAAATGTCTGGGCGGGCATCAGCAGCTCGGCAGCCCCGAGGTCGCAGAGAAGTTCGAGCTCGAAATCCTGTCCTCTGCTGGCTCCAGTCTTGCGGCGGTGGCGCACGGTCTCGTAGCAGTCGGGGAAGAAAGTATGGGTGAGTTCGTGACAGATTGAGAAGTTCACCCTGGCTCTGGGCTTCTTTGGGTCGTATTCAATCCGGAGCTTTCCGTCAGGCCCTGGGAAGACCCGCGCGTCGGCTCGGATGTCCCAGTGGGCTGGCTCCACCTTAAGTCCTCGGAAGCTTGACAGAGCTTCGGGGTCGAAGGGGGGCCCTGACCAGCCGCACGCCATGGCGTCAGCAACAGAGTCGCGGGCCAACCTTGTGATTACATGTTCGGGCTCCTCCCCTGCTCTCGCGCTCCCCATGAGGGCCATTACTGATCTGTGCGACCAGGCACGCCCACGTCCCTTAAAGAACTGGTTCCCGCTCATCCGATCACTTCCCTTTGAAGACGCGCTCGATCGTTTCGTAAAGGTAACGCCAGTCCTCCTTGCTTCTTGGCAGCTTCCCCTTGCGGTGTTGGAGCGCGTACAGCGCCTGAAGGGCGGTAGGTTCGACAGGGACACCTTCAGCGTTTTGTTCCTCGATGAATTCCTTCAAGGCGGGGTCAACATTCTCGGGAATGACGCGTTTTGCCCGCACCGACTCTTTTTCCAAAAGCTCAGCGATTGTCACATCCAACGCCTTCGCGAGCTTATTGAGCGTTTCGAGGGACGGGTTGGCTTTTTCGTCGTCCTCGATCTGAAACAGGAAACCCTTGGACACTCCCGCCTTCTCGGCGAGCGCCGGAAGCGTAAAGCCCTTCTCAAGCCGGAGCGTTTGGATCTTCTTCCCGACGTTCATCAATTCCAGCATATCGGAATTGGTTCTTTATGTCAAACCGGATCGTCATCTGGTTTGCCATACTTGACAGGTTCTCTATATGGAACTATATTTCCACTATGTTATGTTATAGAAAACCTGGCCGCCTGGACCGTGGTGGCCCGGAGTGCCGACGTGTGAGCGTCGGCGAAGCGTAACACCAAGCGGATGAATTATGAATAGTGCTCAACAGATTATCGCGCACATCGATGGCTACATGAAGTCGTTCCCCAGGACGAAAAATGCCGACTGGTACGTTGGCATTGCTTCCGACGTTCGGCAGCGCCTGTTCGGCGACCACGGCGTTTCGGAGGATAGTGGCGCCTGGGCGTGGATGGGTGCCGCGAGCGCGGAGGTGGCGCGCTCCGTCGAGGCCATCTATCATGCGGCGGGGTGCGACGGTGGCCCTGGCGGGGGCGACCACACTACGACCGTTGTTTATGCGTATTTGAAGTGCGCGCAGACGGACCCCTGACATGTCAGGAAGTCCTTTGTCAAAGCCAGGCCCACGCCTGGCGTTTGCACTGTGCTTGGCGTGGGCGCATGGTTCGGACGCTACTTTTCGGAAAGGAGGTGAGAAAAATGGCATACAAATATCCATTCGGCGACGCTGACGACGCCATGAAACGTGCTGTTTGGCAAAAGGGGCAGCCCATTGCCGGCTACGATTCTTCGCTATGGCGGCAGGACGTGTATGGAACGGCGATGCAGTTCGCGGAACATGGCAACACCGACTCCAGATACGGATGGGAAATTGACCACATTGTTCCCGTTGCCAAGGACGGGAGTGATCGTCTCTCCAACCTGCAGCCTCTGCAATGGGAGAACAACAGGACCAAGGCCGACAACTAAAGCTCTGTCGGCACTTAATCAGGACATCCCGGAGTCGCTTCGGGGCGACCAATCGTGACCGGGCGCGTTTCTGAAGTCACGGGCTCTACTGGCACCGCCGATTCAGGCGCGTGCTCGTAGAGCTCGCTTTCTCTCACATAAGCGCTCATCCCCACGGCCCGGGGCTGTTGGGGATATTGGCGGCCTTGAGCATGCCGTGTTCGGTGAAAGCGTATGGGGGGGTGCGTCGGCCACTTCGGCCTGCTTTTGCCATCGCAGTTTGCGATGTCAGAGCTTCCCGTTCTGCCGGCGCTGGGTCCGCTCGCACGCTCATCCACTCCTCTTTTGAGAGCTGGAACAGGAAGTCGCCAGGAAAACGTGCTAGATTCCTCTTTACGGCCTCGTTAAAGCGGAACGTCTCGACACCGTAAAGGCCGGCGCGGTCAGTATCGAGAAAGCGAGGGGGTTTGAAGACGTGATGCTGAGAGCGCTGCTGCGGAGGGAGTGGTCGCCGGCGCTCCAGCGGAAAACGCGGAAACGCTGAAAGCTGAGGTGTTGAGAGGCGCGGGGTCAGAACGGCTTATGTTCAGTGCCGAATGAAAATAGGCCGTTCTGACCGGAATGGAACTTAGATAAGGCCCAAGAAATCGGATTCTTACGAGAAGGCGTAGTCTGGAATGATGGGTTGGTTACCTGAGGCAAGACTCAGGTTCTTGCTTCTACCGCTAAGCCGGATCTGATTAGCCCGGTTTCCGCGAAAAGGCTGGTTTCTGGGCTGAGGCGCCCACCCCAATCCCTCCCGAGCCCCTCCGTTGCCTCACCGGAGACACCGTAGGTTCATTTCAACCTACGGTGTGTATCGGGAGGGGTAACGGAGAGGTAACGGCGGGATAACCGGGGCCTGAATTGTCACCCTGGGCTGGCGGACAAGAATGTCCGCGCTCCGGGAAGACGTGAGTTGCGCCCGGCCACCTTCCTTTTGCTATGCGCACATAGACATATCTACATATCACGGAAAGGGGTCAGCCGGAGGTTGGAACTGAGCTTGCCGGACCAACCTCCGGTTTGACCCGGTTTCCGGTTTCTGCCGCTTAAAGGCTCCATCCCTTCCGATACGGGGGGTTGATATAGGCGTTGGCCGCGTCGTGATTGGTGAAGCGCGCCTTCCTGGAGTCCCACTTCAAGGTTTGGCCGGGGAAGTGAATGGCAATGGCGCCGAGCAGCGCCGCCTGCGTCAGTAAACCGCCGTAAGCGAACTGCGAGCCGGCCTGGCGGCCGGTGCGAATGGCTTCGATCCAGTCCCAGGCATGATTCTTCACGCGCGGAATCTTCTCGGCCGGCACATTATTGCCGGAGTATTGCTCCATGAGCTTTTCCGGCAGCAGCCGGCAACCGCCCGCGCCATGGGAACCGTGCATGATCATGCCCTTGTCGCCGAAGAGGATGGCGCCAATGCCCGGCACCTGGTCGTCGGCCTCGAAACTCTCCGGCCGGGGAATGCGGTTGCCACCGTCGTGCCAGACCAGCTTAACCGGGCCGCGCTCCTTCCGAGCCGGGAACTCATACGTGATCTTGGTGGCGGGAGGATAAGTCAGGCCCTGCTTGACCGGGTCGTAGTCGCTGACCTCCGCCTCAACGCTCACCGGCGCATCCAGGTCCAGCGCCCAGAAGGTCGGATCAATCACGTGGCAAAACCAGTCGCCAATGGCACCCGTGCCGAACGGCAGCCATCCGCGCCAGGTGCCGGGAATCCAGAAGGGCGCGTAGGGACGGAAAGGCACTGGCCCGACCCACAGATCGTAATCAAGGCCCGCGGGCACTTCATAGGCCTGGTTCAGCTTGTCCAGATTGCGGATCTGGCAATACATGTCTTTGAAGGCGTCGCAACCCGCATGCACGGTATGCACCTGGCCGATGGCACCCGCCCACACCCACTCGCAGAGCTGGCGAATGGTGCCAAAGGAATGCCCCTGGTTGCCGAGCTGGGTGACCACTTTGTGCCTCGCGGCGGCCTTCATCAGTGCGCGGGCCTCGTGGACCGTGTGGGTCAGCGGCTTCTCACAATAAACGTGCTTGCCGTGCTTGATGGCCTCCATGGCGATGACCGCGTGCGTGTGATCCGGCGTGCCGATCACGACCGCGTCAATCTCCTTGTTCATCTGGTCGAACATGACGCGGTAGTCCTTGAACTGCCGGGCCTTTGGGTACTGCGCGAACTTCTTGGCGGCGTATTTCTCGTCCACGTCGCACAGCGCGACCAGGTTCTGGCCTTCCCCCGCCATGGCATCAACGTCGTTGCCGCCCTGCCCGCCAATGCCAATGCCCGCGACGTCGAGCTTCGAGTTGGGCGAGAGAGTTTTCACGCCGGCCATCACGCCGCGGGGAAGGATGTGGAACAGGGCTACCCCCGCGCTGGCGTGGCGCAGGAATTGCCGCCGATTGATGCCGGGGGATTTGTCGCTGTGCATGGTCAGTGAGCCTACTGCCGCCCAGAGATTCAGGTCAACCGGCAAGTGCGGCGCGGCCCGGCGCTGCCAGGCTTTCGGCAAAGGCGTCACCCGCGAAGCAGTGCAAGCGTTCCCGGTCTCGTGGCTGTAGTGCGGCACACGTAACCCCTGAATCTTCAGCTCGCGCACGGCGAGAAAGCGGTTGTTCGGCTTGCTGTCCAGGCCAGTGCGGTTCTTGAAATCTATGACTTGGGCGCGCGCAGCTTATTGAAGTCAGAAAATCCAGAATCCCGGGAACCAATTCTTCCCTCGTTCCTCTTACCTGTCGCTAGGGTGTATTCGGTTTCCTGGCAGCAGTGCGGCCCGGGATGGGGTGCGCGCCGGCGGGGGCAGGCCACACGCGCCTGGTCCCGGCCGGGCTTTCGCCAGGGGGCAGCACCCGAGGAAACGTTAACAAAACTCAATCAAAGCAAGAAATGGAGACTAAGTATGAAAAGCAATACATGTAGAGATAGAACGACGACCGCGACGTCGGCGGTGCGTCGGCTAAGCCTGGTTGTGACGGCAGTGGCGACGCTGGCCTGTGTGTCTGCTTCCGCCTGGGATAAACCTGAGGGGACGGACGATTATACGAAAACCAACCTCATATCCGACCAGGCAGGAGTAGCATTATTGACGGACACAAACCTGGTCAACGCCTGGGGCATATCCTTCAGCGCCACAAGTCCGTTCTGGGTGAGTGACAACGGCAGCGGTCTGGCCACCGTCTATGCCGTGACCTACGATACCAACGGCGTAGTGCACGTGGCCAAGCAAGGACTTCAGGTCACGATCCCCGGCGATGGCAGCGTGGACGGCCAGGCCTTCAACAGCACCGTGACCGGCTTCCATACGAACCTCTTCCTCTTCGTGAGTGAAGACGGCACCATCTCAGGCTGGCGGGGCGCCCTGGGCACTACTGCGGAGGTGCTGGTGCCGGGCATCAGCAACAACGTCTATAAGGGCATGACGCTCACGACGAACGGCAGTGGCATGGCGGTGCTGCTGGCCGCTAACTTCCGTAACGGCACCCTTGACGAATACGACGGCAATCTCAACCTGCTTGGCCAGTTCGCGGACCACAAGGCGCCGGCGGGCTACGCGCCTTTCAACGTCCAGATCCTTGAAGGGACGATCTTTGTCACGTTCGCCAAGCAGGATGCTGCCAAGCACGATGATGTTGCGGGCCGGGGACACGGTTTGATTGACACATTCAACGCGAAGACGGGCATGTTCCACCGCTTCGCTACCGGCAAGGATGCCGGCGGTAAATTGAAAGAGATCAACTCGCCTTGGGGGCTGGCCATCGCGCCCAGCACCTTCGGCAAGCACGCCGACCAATTGCTGGTTGGCAATTTCGGCAGCGGCACAATCATGGCCTTCGAGGCCGACGGCGACTTCCAGGGCCTGCTGGAAGACGCCAGCACCAAGGAGAAACCCATCGTGATAGACGGCCTCTGGGGACTCACGTTCGGGAACGGTGGCAAGGCAGGGCGCGCGAGCACGCTCTACTTCTCCGCCGGTCCGGATGGCGAGAACCACGGCTTGTTCGGGGCTATTGACCCGGCGCCCGAGGAACCTCGTCACGGTTTCTTTGGCTGGTAATAGCGCCATTCGGAGCCACTTTGGAAGGCGGTCGAATTGCCGTTGAATAGGCGATGTCAGCCCCTTCCAACGCGGGCGAAGCCCCCTGGGGGTCAGGCCCCACAATAGCTGCTCAGCCTGGCCCCCAGCAGCCACCCAATGTGGACTGCGGCGGCAAGCGAAGCGCGACGCCGCTTTCCCTGGCTGCACCAACTTCCGACGCGTCGGTTCCTGTTTAGCTCAGCCAAAGCGGCGTCGCGCTTCGCTTGCCGCCGCAGTCCATAAAGATTCGACTATCGCATTCTGATTCAGGTCTTCCGTCCTTTACTTTGCCAGGCGGTCCATGAAGATTGAGTGCGCGGCGGGTCCGGCAACGTTGGCTAATCGTGGCCAACAGCCACCCGCCGCAACTCAGTCTCTCTGGACCTGGCAGTGCGTAGCGGAAACGATATGCGATTCATGCGTTCGGTGGCGAAGTTCGCCGCCATCATAGCGGCCCTTTTCCTCTCCACTGGCCTCAACGCGGCTGAACTGATTTCGATCCACAACGACGGCTGCTCGGCCTCCATTGACCCTGCGACTCTCGAAATCCATCTCAAGAGCGGTGCCTGGCCCGCGGTCCTGGTCTCGGCCGCCCAAACCAATCTTGGGAGCATCGCCGATCTTGAGAAGGGCGCCGCCCGCGCCACTTGGTCACTGCCCGACCGCAAGGTCTCTGTGACCTTCGCATTGGAGGGCGACCGCCTGCTGGCGCATGTCCTGGCTGCGGAGCCGGGCGAGTTCATCTTCCCGATTATGCCCGCAACGGCTTCGGCCAAGGGCTGGATTCTGCCTTTCTTTGAAGGAGTGTACGCTCCGTGCGGCGACACCCAATGGGAGGCCTTTCTCACCAATCGTGGCGAGCTGAACACCACTGCGGATTTAACCATGCCCTTTATTGGCCTGGATTACGGCAGCTTTACCCTGACCTGCATCCTGACCAATCCATTCAACAACCAACTCGAGTTCCGCCGCTCGCCGGAGAAGCGTGTGCAGGCGCGCTTGACCCACCAGTTCACCCGCAATCATCCGGTCAAGGAGTATGGCGTCCTTTTCGAGATGGGAACGAACTCATTGGTCGAGCCCGCCCGGATTTACCGGCAATGGCTTATCCAGCGCGGCGAATTTGTCAGCTTCAAAGACAAAATCCACAAGACGCCTGAGGCCGAGAAGCTCCTGGGCGCCGCGCACGCTTATCTTTGGGGCTCTGAGTTGCTGACCCAGGCCGATGTGAGCGACTGGAAGAAGCTCGCGCGGGAGCTCAAAGCTCAGGGCGAGGCCACCTCCTCGTCGCCCGGCAAGCGAGTTTGGTGCTTAATGACTCCAGAGGCCAGGGGCTTTGTAACCAACCTCCTTCAGGCTGAATGGCCGGATAAATACGTGAAGTCCCAAATCGCCGCCGACCTCGACCGTTTGCTCAGGCAGCGCGACCTTTATGACGAACCGTCCTGGCGAGGCGTTGCGCTGGACCCGGAATGCGCCGCCTTATTGACAACCGACCGGAGCAAGTTGACCCAGGCGGACCTGTGCCGGCTGAACTCGCGTTTGCTGGCAGCCGCGTTTCCGACCCTGTTGGCCAAACCTGAATCGTGGGGCAACGGCGCCTCCCCGAAGATGATCCAGCAGCTTGCGGCCGCGGGCTTCGAGCGCTTTTGGCTGGGCAGCGATGGCTGGGATTGCTTCCTGGAGCGGCCGGAGACGGTTGCCGCCGCGAAGAAGGCGGGGTTCCTCATCGGCCCCTACGATTCCTATAACGGCATTCATCGTCCGAACGAACCGGACACTTGGGAGACCTCGCAGTTCGACATGGCGCTCTATGAAACCGGCGCCATCGTGAAGGCCGACGGCAGCAAGCGGCGCGGATTCAAGCGAAAGGGCTTCATGCTGAGCCCGGACGCGGCGCGGCCCTATGTCGAGAAACGCGTCTCCGGGTTGATGGCAGTCTTCCATGCCAACTCCTGGTTCATTGACTGCGACGGGTTCGGTGAATATTTCGACGATTACTCGGACAAGCATCCCGCCACGCAGCAATCCGACATGCAGTCCCGCATTTCGCGAATGGCCTGGATCCGCGACACCTTTGGCGCTGTCATCGGCACCGAAGGCTGTTCGGCCGGCGTGGCTGGGACCGTTCACTTTGCCCACGGCGTGATGACCCCTGTCATCGGCTGGGGCGACCCCGACTTAACCAGCAAGCAGTCGAAGTATTATCTCGGGGCTTATTATCCGCCCGAGGAGCCCCAGGTCTTCTTCAAGCCCGTGCCGGTCAAAGAGGAATACCGCTACATTTACTTCGAGCCGAGGTTCAGATTGCCGCTCTTTCAAACCGTGTTCCATGACTCGGTCATCGCGACGCATCATTGGTCATTCGCCAGCCTGAAAGCCAAGGACTGCGCCCAAACGGTGGAGTTACTGGAATTGCTGTACCAGGTTCCACCGCTATATCACCTGAACGTGGCTGAACTTGAGAAGCGGAAGGGGCAAATCAAACGGCACTACGATTTCTTCTCACCTCTGCATCGGGAAACGGGGCTGCTCCCCATGAGCGATTACCAATGGCTGACGCCCGATGGAACGGTCCAGAAGACCCTTTTCGGCAATAACATTGAGCTAATCGCCAACTTCAGCACGAACGATTTCCAGGCCGCCGGCGCGACGGTGAGCAAAGGCAGCATCCTGGCCAAATGGCGCGGCCAGGGGAAATCACGGGCCTATTCGCCGCAATAATCCTTGCGCGAGTCCCGCTTGACTTGCATCCCAGCCCTGCCTAGATTGGCCGCAATATCGGATGCGAGTTGTCGCTGCTATTCTGACAGCCGGAGCCGTGATCAGTGCGGTGGCGCAAGAGCCTGCCAAGCTGGTCAGCGGTATTGAGGTCGTCGTTCATGATTCCATAATCACCCGCGAGGAAGTGGAGGGCATGACGGCCCCGGCCGCCGACGTGCTGTGGCGCACCTACCGCAGCCAGCCGGAGGTGTTCGCGCAGAAGGTGGCCGCTGCCCGCAATGAAAACCTGGAAGAGCTGCTGGAGCGCCAGTTGATCCTGCGCGATTTCAAGACGGGGTATAACTTCCAGGTGGACGTCGTCGAGAAGGAGATAGACAAGGAGATAGACAAGGAGATCCAGGACGAAATCCGCGTCAACTATAACGGGAGCCGCATGGCCATGCTGCAGACCTTGCAGGCGCGCGGGATGACCTACGAGAAGCATCGCCAGCAGATTCACGACAAGATCATTATCGCCTTCCTGCGCCAGAAGAACATTTCCTCGGCGATCATCGTCTCGCCCCACAAGGTCGAGACCTACTACCAGGCCCACTTGGACGACTTCAAGGTGAAGGACGAGGTCAAGCTGCGCATGATCGTCCTGAAGAGCCCCGTAGAGTCGGACTCGCCGCACGTCGAGAAGCTGGCGGAGGAAATCCTCTCCAAGCTCAAGGAAGGCGCCACGTTTGCCGAGATGGCCACCATCCATTCCGAGGGGTCGCAACGCAACCAGGGAGGCGACATGGGCTGGGCCGAGATGGCGGGCCTGAGCAAGGGCCTGCGCGACATGGCAGCGACACTCCAGCCCGGGCAGCACAGCGGCGTGGTCAGCCGCTCTTCCGGCGATGATTACTGGGTGTGCGAACACGAGAATGGAAAACCGACGGTTGGCCGCCATTATACCACCGACCCGGCAACCAAGAAGGAGACGCTGGCCGAGGAGCGGCACTTCGACAGCAACTCGACGGCTACCAACCTGCCGCCGCCGCAGGAATTCTACATCATGTTGGTGGAAGAGAAGCGGGAAGCCCATGTGAAGCCCCTCAACGAGGTCAGGGAACAGATTGAGAAGGACCTGCTGGACCAGGAACAAAAACACCTGAAGGACCAGTGGATTGGGCGGCTGAAGAAGAAGACCTTTGTGCGGTATTTCTAACCTGGGGTGACTGGCTGTATCGGCATCTCCCTCGGTGACATCACCGGCATCGGCCCGGAAGTGACCCTCAAAGCCCTCGCGGGCGAACTTGGAGCCGACGATACGCGCTACTTGCTGATCGGCGATACCGAGCATGTCCGCCGGCTGGACGAGCAACTCGGGTTGAAGCTCCCAATGGAGACCTACAACGGCAAGGATCGCCCTGGCCGAATCTTCCTTTGCCAGCCACTCCCGGAATCGCTTCCTGCCGACCTCCTGGAGGGCTCCCCGGCCGCAGCGCGTGCCGCAGTTGCCTGGGTGCGGGACGGCGCGGAACGCTGCTTGCGGGATGAGATTGACGCGCTGGTCACCGCCCCGGTGAACAAGTACGCCATCGTGCGCGCCGGCCAGGCTTTCATCGGGCAAACCGAAATGCTCTCGGAAATCGCCGGCACAGGGCGAACCGCCATGATGTTGCTCGGCCAGGACGACCGCGGGCGCTGGCTGCGCGTGGCGCTGGCGACAACGCACCTGCCGATTAAGCTCGTCTCGGAGCACCTCACCCGCGAGAAGATCGAGCTCGCCATCGAGCTAGCGGCCCAGGCCTGCCGCGATCTCGGCCTGCCGCGTGCGCGCATCGCCGTCTGCGGCCTCAACCCACATGCCGGCGAGGGGGGTGAAATGGGCACCGAGGAGCAGACCACAGTCGGCCCGGCCGTCCAGGCCGCGCAGCGGCGGCAAATTGACGCGGTCGGACCTTTGAGTGCCGATGCGCTCTTCTACCACGCCTATCGAGGCGACTACGATGCCGTCGTGGCCATGTACCACGACCAGGGCCTGGTGCCCCTGAAGATGATCGGTTTCGACAGCGGCATCAACTGGACGCTAGGCCTGCCGTTCATCCGCACCTCGCCCGACCATGGCACGGCCTACGACATCGCCGGCCAGGGCAAAGCGAACCCTTCGAGCATGGTCGCCGCCATCCGGCTGGCCAAACAGCTCGCGCGGCAGAAGGCCTGAGCCGCCGGTGGGAGCGCGTACATTCCTGTCCGCAGCATCGCCCCAACGCCAACTGATCCCCCATTCGCTTGCACGGTCGAGACCGGGCGGATCTCACCTGCCGCCGGCCGCGCAAATCCGAACTTCGAAGGCCGAAACCCGAAGGAAGGCCGAATCACGCTCGGCTCGGCTCCCACCACCGCCTGCCGACGCACGGCCCGATTCGGATTTCGGTCTTCGGCCTTCCTTCGGATTTCGGGTCTCGGGCTTCGGATTTCCGGCCTCTTAGGAGGCCCTCTGCCCGCCGATCTGCCCACGGGTCACCCCGAGCTGGTTGAGCAGCTTCAATTCGTGCCACAGCTCCGCACCCGTAATTTCGCCACGCAGCAACTGGCGGTATTTCTCTATAGTCTGCTCCACCTGGGCCGGGCTTTCATTGAGGAACTCGATGCGGAAATGGCGGACACCCAGCGCGAGCATTCTTGAGACGTACTCCGCGCCCGTCTGCGCCAGGGAGTTGAACACCGTGTTCCGGCAGCCGACGTCCGCCTTCACCGGGTGCTCCGCCCCTACGCGGTCGCGCAGTTTCAGGTCGTGCGTGTCGCATGGGCGTCCGCAATTCCTGTAGTCCGTGCCGTCGGAGAGAAACGCGCAGAAGACGCAATGCTCCATGTGAAACATCGGAATATGCTGGTGAATGGTGACTTCGAACCACTCGGGCGGCGCGGCCTGCAACAGCGCCTCCAGTTGCAGGAAGTTGAGGTCGTAGGACGCGGTGACGCGTTCCAGGCCGAACTTGTCCTTGAAATACTCCGCGGTCAGCCGGTTGGCGATGTTGAGTGAGTAATCGCCGACGCGGCGGTCCTTGGCGAAATACTCCAACTGATCATAGTTGCGGACCAGGTAACCATCGGCGTCGCAGGAGCGGACCTGCGCCAGAGTCCAGTCTTCGCCTATCTTGAAGATTCGCGGCGGCGCTACGAATATTTCGCCGTGCCCTTCGCGCGGCAGAGAACTCCGAAACCGGGCCACTGCTTCACGATACCTCTTTGGGTCCTCAAACTCGCAGTAAACCGTCTCGACGCCGCAACGCAAAGCGGCCTCAAGCTGTGGAAGGCTGCGCACGAGGACGATCAAATGCGCCGTAGCGGCAGGCATCTTGCCTGCCGTAGAGGGCGGCATCTTGCCGCCCGGAGCCGTGCTCGAATCTTCCAGCGTGGCAGCCGTGCGAACGCCAGTTCCGCCGGGCAGGATGCCCGGCTCTACGGCAGGCAAGATGCCTGCCGCTACCGGCCCGGCGCCACCCCCGGCGTGGAGAGTCCATCGCTCGGGCTGCGCGCGCTGGGCTTCCAATTCGCTCGCCGCCTGGCGGCGAAGGCGGTTCAGCTCGCTGACCGGCAGCATTACTTCGCCGGCGAGCAGGTTCTTCAACTCTCCCAACCTGAACGGCGTGCCTCCCAGCCTGCCAAGCTGGTCGCGCAGCCGCTCGGTCCCGAGCGGTTGCTTCTCGGCCCGGGCCAGCGGCATCGCCGAGTCCAGGCGGACTACATGGCCGAGTTCATCCCGCGCGATCAGGGTAAGCGGCTTGCCCACCAGCCCATGCACCTCCATTGAAATCGGGCGCTGGAACCTCGGCGTATCGCCCTCGAAGCTCTGGCGAAGACGGCGCTCCAACTCCGGATCACTCGTCTTCCAAAGCCTGTCTCCTGCGTGAATGCGGTGAAAGTTGACGTCCCCGCTCCCGAAGGAAAGCAGGACGCGCGTCCCACCTGTCTCCGGCCTGTCTTCCCCGCCGCTTGCTCCCTTCGGCAACCTGCGGGACGCTCCTTCCGCCCGAACCCCATAGATCCTGCCCCCTTCTTCCGGCTCCTCGGGCCGGCCCGCATCGAACACCACACCATCTCCCGGCTTCAAAGGCCCTTGCAGGCTGACGGCAACCTGCTCCCCATCCACCCGCACCACCTCCCCCAGGTAAACGCCTCGCTTCTTTCCAAAGCGGCCATGCACGAGTTGCTGGTTGTTGGTGCCGCCGAACCAGCCGGTGTAAAGGCCCCGCGAGAAGGCCATCTCCATGGCATACCGGGAATTGGCCGTGCCGCGCGTCGCATGTGTCAGGCTGGAAGCTCCGAAAGCCGGTAGCGCCTCCCCCAGTGTGGCAGCTTGAGCCTCACTCCCGCCGGATGGATACTCTGAGCTTACCCGCAGCTTATCCAGCGCCTCGCGGTAAATGCGCGTGATGTTGGCCACGTATTCGGGGGACTTAAGCCGGCCCTCGATCTTAAGCGAGGCCACGCCCGCGCGCGCCAAATCGGGCAGGACATCCAGCCCGGCCAGGTCCTGCGGGCTGAGGAGGTATTTCCGCTCCCCGAGAGGCACGGGCTTGCCGTCGGCGATCAACTCATAAGGCATCCGGCACGCTTGCGCGCATTCCCCACGGTTGGCCGAGCGGCCCCCAAGCGCCTCGCTGGTCAGGCATTGGCCGGAGTAGGCCACGCAGAGCGCGCCGTGGATGAAGACTTCGATGGGAAGCGGGGCGTGAGGAGTGAGACGTGAAACGTGCTGTCCGACGCCCGGGGCAGGGTTCCCCGGCTCTCGACCCTCGCCACCCTTCACGATCTTCTCGATCTCCTTGAGCGAGCACTCGCGAGCCAGGACGACGAGATTGCAGCCCAGCTCGCGGGCAAAGGCGACGCCCGCGGCACTGGTAATCGTCATCTGCGTGGACACATGGATCGGGAAGTCGGGAGAGAGCCGCCGAATCAAGCGGCACATGCCGACGTCTTGCACGATGGCGGCGTCCACCCCGGCGGCGATCATCGTGCGGGCGTATTGCTCCGCCTGAGCCATCTCGTTCTCGAACACGAGGATATTGAACGTCACATACCCCTTTACCCCCCGCCGATGCAGGAACTCCATCAGCCGAGGCAGGTCTGCCTCGGTGAAGTTATTGGCCCGCATGCGGGCGTTGAACTTCTCCAGGCCGAAGTAGATGGCGTCGGCCCCGTTCTCGACCGCGGCCCGGGCGCATTCCCAGTCCCCCGCGGGCGCGAGCAGCTCGGGAATGCGCAGCGCATCACGGGGCGAACCGCCCCGCTCTTGCTCCGCTATCGCGCTGTCCCGGCTGCTTTTCATCGGCTGACTAGAACGTACCCCTCTAACAGCGCGCGGACAAAGCCTTATTCGGCGAGGACGCAAGCTGCAGCGTGAGTGGTTGATTTAGCCGCCACGCTGGTTCTGTCCTTTGGCGCCGGACGTGCCCTGGCACAACGGGCGCTGGGCATGGGATGCGTTCTTTCCGGGATCGGCAGCCAAGCTTGAACACGTGCCGTCGCCCTGGCCACTGGGCCACGCAGGTTCAAGTGGTCGCCAGCCGCTGCTTAATCCTCGTCCTTCTCCGCCCGGCGCCCGAACACGAAGGCCGCGCGCACCGGCGCCGGCATGGGGCTGTTTGCGCCCCGCACCGACCGCCAGATTACCTCGTTGAGCAGCAGGTCGTCCACGGCGTCCTCCCGGGCGAAGTTCATCTTGATCTGCCCGCCCCAGGCGTGGGCGGAGTTGCGCTCCTCCAGGTCCACATTCGGCGGCAACGCCTCGTAAGGGCGAAGGTCGGGCGCCGACTGGAATAGGTTGAACATCGGAGTGGCGGCGGCATCGAACTGCGACATCGGCTTGAGGCCCAGGATCAACTCGATTGTCCGCAGCATGCTGCTGGTGGAATACATGGTGGAATCCACCACGCCGCGTTTCGTGTAAGGGCTGATGACGTACGCCGTCGAGCGGTGGGCATCCACGTGGTCGGGGCCGTTTTGCGCATCATCTTCCAGCACGAAGATGGCTGTGCGGGGCCAGAACTTCGAGTGGCTGACCGCCTCGACCACGTGCCCCACCGCCAGGTCGTTGTCGCCGGCGTAGGCTATTGGCGTACGCCAGCCGGGCGTGGCGCCGTGCGTGTGATCGCTGGGCAAGCGCACAATCTGCAATCGCGGCATGTCCCCCTCAGCTTCGAAGCGATGAAGCTCGGTGATGAAGCGCGAGGCGCGTTTGACATCCTGGTAGGCTAGATCAAAGCCGCGGTACCACTCGTCAACGTGGCCGCGCAATGCCGGCAGTCGCCCGGCAACGGGCGTATTGGTGGACTCGGGCATGGTGACGAACTCCCCGTAGCTGCGATAGCTCACCCCGGCCTCGCGTGCGCGGTCCCAAAGGTATCCCCCCGCAGGCGTGGCGATCGGGAAATAGCCTTCCGCCGGGTAGGGGAATTTCTTGGCGCGGTTGTGTCCGTAGTTCAGCCGCCACATCTTCTCCACGAAATCCGAGGCATAGGCCGCCGTGCTCCACTCGTGCCCGTCCGCGCTGACCTCAGCGTCCACGTAGAAATTGTCCAGCAGCACGAACTCACGCGCGAGCCGGTGCAGGTTCGGGGTGACGTGCTCTGGGAAAAGGCACAGCGCCGCGTCGCCGTTGCCCTGCGGCAGGTCGCCGAGCACCTGGTCGTAGGTGCGGTTCTCCTTGATGATGTAGATGCAGTACTGGATTGGGCTGGCCTCGCCGGGTGTGCGGGGCACAGGGTTGTCCGCCGGCGGCGAGGCGGTCACGCCGGCATCCAGCCTGAGCGGGGAACAGGCGTAGGCCTGCGCCGTGTAGCCGGCCAGTTGCTCCTCGAAGCGCTTGCGAGGGGGCAGATCAATGATGCTCAAGGTGCCCCGAAACAGGCCCGCGATGTATTGCACCCCGGGATCAGTTGACTTGTTCCGGCCCGCCTGTGGGCCGCGCGGGTTGGGCTTGGGAATCACTCCTTTGCCATTAGCCACCAGCAAATGCCTGCCATCCGGTGTCACCCTTACCGACATCGGATACCAGCCCACGGGAATGAAACCCAGAGAGCGGCTCTTGCCCGGCGTGCTGACGTCAAAGACCGCTACCGTATTGTTGTCGGCGTTCGCTACGAACAGCGTCTGCTCGTCGGGCGTGAGCGCCAGGCTGTTGGGAGTGGACCCCGGCGGGGCCTGCGGGTAGAGCGCCGCCCAGATCGTCTCCAGCGCCTGGCCGGTCGCCGTGTCGAGCACGGTGACGGTATTGCGGCACGAGTTGGCCACAAACAAGCGCTTGCCGGAGCGCGTCAGCACCATCTCGCACGGGTGCTCCTGCACGGGCCAGCGCGCCACCACCTGGCCGGTTTTTAGGTCAATAACCGCCACGGCTGCCTGCGCCCAAAGGCTGACGTAGAGCCGCTGACGTGCTTCGTCCAGCCGGCAAGCGTAAGGAAAGCTGTCCTCCTTGCCCGCCACATAGAGCGAAGCCTCTTCGCGCTTGGTAGCCGCCGCGTCCTCGAAATCGGGCGAGGCTGCCACCGGCGCCAGGGCCAGCGGGCCGGTATTTGTGCCCAGCAGAATGTCCGCCGCCTTTGGCTCCGGCAAAAGGTCAACCCGCGTGACCCGAGCCCCCCAGACGTTGGCGGCAAACAAATGCTTCGCGGCGGCGTCCACGGCCAGTCCGGCCGGCACGGCGCGCAGCTTGGCATCGTGCAGCCTGATGCTGTGTTGATTGGTCAATCCTCCCTGCTGGAACTCAAATACTCGCACCACCTCATCGCTGGCGCCGCTGCAAAAGAGCTGCCGGCCATCGTGCGAGAACTCCAGCCCATAGAAGGCTTCGTGGACCCCCGTGCGGGAGGCGACGTTGGCCGACGCGAGGTCCACCACAACAATCTCGTGCGGGCCGTAGCCGCAGTGCAGCACCGACGCGAAACGCCCGCCTGGGTGGACCGCCACGTTGCCCGGGAAATCGCCCAGCTCGACCTGTTTCCCTGCGGGCCGCAGCGACCACTGATTGGGCAGCAGCACCGAGCCGTCCGGCTTCTGGCCGGGGAGTCGGGCCGGGGCAATACCTCCGACGCCCCCAGTCGTTAGCGTTTCGGCCGGGAGACTGGGGGCCGGGCGGGTCGGGGCACAGGCTGTGGCAGCCAGCAAGCCGGCGCAGGCCAGGTAATGAAAGAAGCTTCGCATCATATGGTCCCGCTGTATGTGCCAGTGCCACCCTGCGCCGTAAAGCGGCAAACAGCGTTGACCTGGCAGCGGTGCATTAGCGAGCATTCGGGCATGGCCAAAGCCGTCACCTTATGAAAGATCTCACCGACCCCCGCTGGATCAAAGCGAAAGGCGTCCTCTTCCTCATCACCGGCTTGGTGGCCGCCGCCCTGCTTGTGGCAGAACAGCCCGAAATCAGAGTGGTGCTCCTGCTCGGTATTTCGGTCTGGTGCTTCTGCCGCGCCTACTACTTCGCCTTTTACGTGATCGAGCACTACGTGGACCCGGGTTACCGGTTCTCGGGCCTGTGGTCGTTCGTGCGGTATATGATCTCGCGCCCGCGGAGCTAAGCGGCGCGACGGTGTTGCCCATTCCCCGGGAGATTGCAGCGCAACTACCCAAATCGGGCAAGGCCCGCATAAGCGTTCTGACCGACGACACGACTGACGATGCCGACTGGCGTCGAGGATCAGAAAGCCATCCGTGACCGCTCCCTACCGCCCCTTGAGGATAGCCACCCCGTAGTCGCGGTTCATCTTGGCGATGAAGCTGAGGCTGATCTCCTTGGGGCAGACGGCTTCGCAGGAGCCGGTGACGGTGCAACTGCCGAAGCCTTCCTGGTCCATCTGCTTCACCATGTTAAGGACGCGGCGGTCCTTCTCGGCTTTGCCCTGCGGCAGGAGGTTGAGGTGTGAGACTTTGGCGGCAACGAAGAGCATCGCGGAGGCGTTCTTGCAGACCGCCACGCACGCGCCGCAACCGATGCATGCGGCGGCGTCCATCGAAAGCTCGGCCGCGGTCTTGGGGACAGGAATGGCGTTGCCGTCGGGAGTACCGCCGGTGTTCACCGAGACGAACCCGCCGGCCTGGATGATACGGTCGAAGGCGCTGCGGTTGGTGACGAGGTCTTTGACGATGGGGAAGGCCTTCGCGCGCCAAGGCTCGATGGTGATGCTTTCGCCGTCCTTGAAATGCCGCATGTGGAGCTGGCAGGAAGCGGTGCCATGGTGGCCGCCGTGCGGGATGCCGTTGATGACGAGCGAGCACATGCCGCAGATGCCTTCGCGGCAGTCGGAGTCGAAGGCGATCGGCTCTTCTCCCCGCCCGAGGAGGTCTTCATTGACCACGTCGAGCATCTCCAGGAAGGACATGTCGGCGATGACATCGCGGGCCACGTAGGTCTCGAACCGGCCCGGGGTGCTCGCGTTCTTCTGCCGCCAAACTTTGAGAGTCAGGTTCATTTGTAGCTGCGGGTGCTCATGTGGGCTTCTTCATAGACGAGCGGTTCCTTGTGCAGGACGGGCGGCTTGTCCGCGCCCTGGTATTCCCAGGCGGCGACATAAGAGAAGTTCTGGTCATCCCGCTGCGCCTCGCCGTCGGGCGTCTGGAACTCCTCGCGGAAGTGCCCGCCGCAGGACTCGCGGCGGTCCAGCGCGTCCAGGCAAAGCAGCTCGGCGAACTCCATGAAGTCGGCCACGCGCCCGGCGTATTCGAGGCTTTGGTTCAACTCGCCGCCCTCACCGGTGACGTTGACGTTCTTCCAGAACTCGGCGCGCAGCTCGGGGATGCGCTTGAGGGCCTCCTTCAGCCCCGCTTCGTTGCGCGCCATGCCGCACTTTTCCCAGAGCAGCTTGCCCAGCTCGCGATGCAATGAGGTCGGCGTGCGCTTGCCTTTGATGGATAGGAGCCGGTTGGTGAAGGCCTTCACGTCCGCCTCGGCCTTCTTGAACTCCGCATGGCTGGCGGAGGGCTTTGGCTGCTTGGCCGTGGCGAAGTAGTGGCCGATGGTATAGGGCAGGACAAAGTAGCCGTCGGCCAACCCTTGCATCAGCGCGCTGGCGCCGAGCCGGTTCGCGCCGTGGTCGGAGAAGTTCGCTTCCCCGAGCACGAACAGGCCGGGCAGCGTGCTCATGAGATTGTAGTCCACCCACGAGCCGCCCATGGTGTAATGCACGGCGGGATAGATGCGCATCGGCACCTGGTAGGCGTTCTCGCCGGTGATCTTCTCATACATGTCGAAGAGGTTGCCGTAGCGCTCACGGATGACATTCTCCCCAAGGCGCTTGATGGAGTCGGCGAAATCGAGATAGACGCCCAGCGCGCCCGGACCGACGCCGCGGCCCTGGTCGCAGGCCTCCTTGGCCGCGCGGGAGGAGATGTCGCGCGGGGCGAGGTTGCCGTAGCTTGGGTATTTGCGTTCAAGGAAGTAATCGCGGTCGGCCTCGGCGATGGAGCCGGGCGCCTTGCCGCAGTCTTCCTTGCGCTTGGGCACCCAGACGCGGCCATCGTTGCGCAGCGACTCCGACATGAGCGTCAGTTTGGATTGGTGCTCGCCGCTGACGGGGATGCAGGTGGGATGAATCTGCGTGTAGCAGGGATTGGCGAAGAAGGCGCCTTTCTTGTAGGCGCGCCAGGTAGCCGTGACGTTGCACCCCTTGGCGTTGGTGGAAAGGAAGAACACGTTGCCGTAGCCGCCGGTCGCCAGCACCACCGCATCGCCCGCGTGGGAGGAAACCTCGCCCGTGATCAGGTCGCGCACCACGATGCCTTTGGCGTGGCCATCAATGACGACGACATCGAGCATCTCCGTGCGCGGGAACATTTTCACCGTGCCCAGCCCGATCTGGCGGCACAGCGCCTGGTAGGCGCCCAGCAGCAGTTGCTGTCCGGTCTGGCCGCGAGCGTAGAAGGTGCGCGAGACCTGCGCCCCGCCGAACGATCGGTTGGCGAGCAGCCCGCCGTATTCGCGCGCGAACGGCACGCCCTGGGCGACGCATTGGTCAATGATGTCCACGCTCACCTGGGCAAGCCGATAAACGTTGGCCTCGCGCGAGCGGTAGTCTCCCCCTTTGATCGTATCGTAGAATAGGCGGTAGATGCTGTCGCCGTCATTGGCGTAGTTCTTGGCGGCGTTGATGCCGCCCTGCGCGGCGATGCTGTGGGCGCGGCGCGGGCTGTCCTGAAAGCAGAAGCATTTGACCTGGTAGCCCAGCTCGGCCAGCGAAGCGGCGGCGGAGGCGCCGGCCAGGCCGCTGCCCACGACGATGATGTCGAACTTGCGCTTGTTGGCCGGGTTGACGAGCTTGATGTCGAACTTGTGCTTGTCCCACTTTGCACCTATGGGCCCGGCGGGTATTTTGGCGTCGAGGTTCATATCAAAGCCTCCTTTCCGTAGCCGCAGAGTATGGCCATCGGTATGGAGGCGTAGCCGACGAAGATCACCACCGCGACCACCTGCGCCGCCCGGTCGAGGATGGGGCGATAAGCGTCGTTCTTCCAGCCCAGCGACTGGAACATGCTGCTCGCTCCGTGGCTCAGGTGCAGGCACAGCAGCGCCAGCCCCAGGACGTAGAAGCCAGAGACCAGGGGGTTGCTGAAGCCCACCACCATCATCTTGAAGATGTCGTGCCGCTCAGGCGGCACCTGACCCGGGAGCTTCTCCATGAAGGCGGCGAAGTTCTGGTGCGTGAGGTTGAGGTATTGGACCATCACCGTGTAATGCAGCAGATGATAGATGATGAACACCAGCACGATGCTTCCCCCCACGAACATCGTCCTTGAGGCGAAAGTGGACCCGACGGGCTGACACGTCTGGTAGCCCACTGGCCGGGCGGCCCTGTTTTCCAGCGTGAGCTTGGTGGCCGACCAGATGTGGAGCCCCACCATGAGCAGCAAGACCAGCCGCGCCGGCCAGATCAGCTCGGGATTCGATTGCAGGAAGTTGCCGTAGCGGTTGATCGCCTCCCGGCCGAGGAAGATCTGGAGGTTGCCCGCCAGGTGTCCTATCACGAACAGGAACAGCACGCAGCCGGTCGCGGCCATGATAAACTTCTTGCCGAGCGACGAATGAAATACGTTCGTAATGATGTTCATGAGCGGCCCAGGGCCGGATAGCCAAAGTCAGTTCTTTGCCGATGCAATTCCGGCCAAGGTAAGGTGCCCCGCCCGGCGGCGCAAGAATACTCAACTTGTTTCACGCATAACCAGGCTTCATCCGGCTGCCGCCCCAAATTAAGCCTTGGGTGGCCTGCGGTGCCCCTCCCATTCGGGGCGGCTGTGCCGGGGGAAGGGCCAAGCTACCTGGTACCACTTGCCGCATGAATGGGCTCTCAGGCATATTGGGCTCAGCGTATGCGCAACAGGATTATTCTTATCACCGGCGTAACGCGCGGCTTGGGCCGAGCCATGGTGGATGAATTCGTGCGGCACGGACACACGGTCCTGGGTTGCGGCCGTTCAGCGGAAGGCATCGAGCAGCTCCGCCGACAGCTCGCCCCGCCGCACGATTTCTCCGTCGTGAACGTCGCCGCAGAGGGTGAGGTAAAAGCCTGGGCCCGCCGGCTGCTCGGTTCCTTCGGGCCGCCCGACCTGGTACTGAACAATGCCGGGGTCATCAACCAGAACGCCCGCCTGTGGCAAATTCCGGAGCAGGAGTTCGCCCAGGTCATGGATGTAAACGTCAAGGGCGTGGCCAACATCATCCGCCATTTTGTGCCCGCCATGATCAAGCGGGGCGGAGGCGTGGTCGTGAATTTCAGCTCCGGCTGGGGCCGTTCCACGGATGCCGAGGTGGCGCCCTATTGCGCGAGCAAGTGGGCCATCGAGGGGCTGACCCAGGCCTTCGCCCAGGAGCTGCCTTCCGGCATGGCGGCCGTGGCGCTGAATCCAGGGATCATTGATACCGACATGTTGCAGAGCTGCTTCGGCGGTTCGGCATCAAGCTATCCTTCACCGGCTGAGTGGGCCAGGAGTGCCGTCCCATTCCTGCTTGGCTTGGGGCCGGACGACAACGGCAAGCAACTCACCGCTCCCAACGCCCGGACCGATTGAGCCCGCGGAACGGAGCGCCGGCATGTTGCCGGCTTACGACGCCCGAACCGCTTAAGCCGACAACATGCCGGCGCTCCGGCTCCCTTCCAGCGACTTTGTCAATAGTCCCCGCGCGCGAACCGCGCGCGAACCGCATTGACCTGCTTTCCTGTCGCCATTAGCCTCTCTGCATGGCGAATGCGAAGAAAAAGAAGCCGCAACGGAAGGCTCTGATGCTGGGTCTTGGCCTCGATTCCGACGGCCACAAGCGGCTCACTACCGGCCCTAATTTCATCCTGGCCGGCGGCTCGCAGGAGACCCACGAGGTCATGACCGAGAAGGCCATCAAGATCAACGAGAAGCTCGCCGCCAAGGGCAAACAATTGGACGACGTGAGCCACGAGGAGTTCGACGATATCGCTCACTCGGTGGGTCTGCAGCGCCCCAAGCCGGAGTAGCTGCTGCCGCTTCGGCCTCGTGCGCATCTGGACACTGCCACTGTGTAGCGGCAGGCATCTTGCCTGCCGTAGAGGGCGGCATCCTGCCGCCCGGAGGAGCGCCGCGTGCCTGCGGGACGGCTATTCCGCCGGGCAAGATGCCCGGCTCTACGGCAGGCAGGATGCCCGCCGCTACAGCGCAGGCCGGTGGCAGCGTCCAGATGTGCCCTTCGGCTCTCGCTGAGCCCGCCTTCCTTGACGCCTGAATTCTCCCAGCGTACGCTCCCCCATGGAAACAGCAGTGGATTTGAGTTATGCCCGTTGAGTACAGCCCTTACCTGTTCATGTTCGTTCTGCTGGTCGCGGCGGTGCTCTTTGCCGTAGCCCCGCTCGGGCTAGCCTGGCTTTGGGCCAAGCGGTTCTCACCGCGCAAGCCCGGCCCAGCCAAGAACGCGATCTATGAGTGTGGACTGGAATCCAGGGGCGACGCCTGGGTTCAGTTCAAGGCCGAGTATTACCTGTATGCGATCATCTTCCTGATCTTCGACGTGGAAACGATCTTCGTGCTGCCGTTTGCGGTCGCCTTTGGCGGCCTGTCGGCGGGCGCTTTCGTGGCAATGATAATCTTCCTCTTGCTCCTGGTCGAAGGTCTTGTCTGGGCCTGGCAGAAAGGTGTGCTGACCTGGAGGTGAAACACTCAAACGGAGTAATGGAGTATTGGAGTCGTGGAGTGATGCGCAATCTCCAGTTGCAATACTCCGCCACTCCATCACTCCATTCCCCCATTCCACGATGGACGAAGGACTGCGCAGCGAGCTGAGCAAGCAAGGGGTCTTCACCACGACCCTCGAAGACCTCTATAACTGGGGCCGCAAGAACTCCATCTGGCCGCTCGGCTTCGGGCTGGCCTGCTGTGCCATCGAGATGATTGCGGCGTCCATGGCCCGGTGGGACCTGGCGCGCTTCGGCGCCGAGGTGTTCCGGCCTTCCCCGCGCCAGGCCGACCTCATGATCGTGGCCGGCACCGTGACCAAGAAGATGGCCCCGCAGGTCGTCCGGCTCTACAACCAAATGCCCGAGCCCAAATACGTCATCGCTATGGGCGCCTGCGCGATCTCGGGCGGTCCCTTCAAGCAGGGCTACAACGTCCTCAAAGGCATAGACCGCTACATTCCGGTGGATGTGCATATTCCCGGCTGCCCGCCGCGGCCCGAGGCATTGCTGCACGCGTTCATGACGCTCCAGCGCAAGATTGACGAGCAGACCCTGACGGGTGCGCAACGGCCCAGGCACCTCGTGGCCGAAGCGCCGAGCGAGTATCCCGTGCCGGAGTTCGGCGAGCACGATCTTGAGCCGCCCAGCAACCCGGCTGTGTGGCAGCCGCCTGTGCTAGTCCGGGGTGAGTAGAGAACGAGCGTGGAAACCTTGGAACAGATAAAGGCCCGTATCGAAGCCGCTGTGACGGCAGCGTCCGTGAAGATTGTGCCCAACGCCAGCCCGGATGGGCAGTCCTCGCTGCTGGTGGACAACGCTCATGCGCTGGCGACTGCCCGGTTCCTGCGGGAAGATGCCGCGTTGCGCCTCGACTACGCGTCTAATATCACTGGTTTGGATTGGCTCGACGCGGTGCTCCAGGAGAAGCGCAAGGTGAAGCAGGTCATCGAGGGGGTGGAGCGGGAGATTGAGCAGACGACTGAGCTGAAGAAGCCGGGATACCTCGAAGCGGTGTACCACCTTTACTCGATGGAGCTGAAGCACGGCCCGCTCATCCTGCGGTTGCGCACCGGGAACCGTACCGACAATACGCGCTTGCCGTCACTCACTCCGGTCTGGCGCGGGGCCGAATTCCAGGAGCGCGAGGCATACGATCTCTATGGTATCATCTTCGACGGTCATCCGGACCTCCGGCGCATCCTCATGTGGGATGAGTTCAAGGACTTCCCCATGCGCAAGGACTACGCCGAGCCGGACGATTACGAGTATGAGCCGACGCCGCATGATGAGCTGCTGGAGAAGGCTCGCCGGCACTACCCAGCGGAGGGCGGAGCATGAGCCTCACACTTAGGAAGCCTGAACTGCACGACTCCGCCTCGCTCCCTGGCATACCGGCGCCCGAAGGATCAGGCATGCCGACCTATACGGTGCGCTCCAAGCGCCGCGCGGATGGTGCCGACGCCGGAGCGCTGCTCGAGGTCTCAATGGGCCCGCAGCATCCCTCGACGCACGGCGTCTTCCGGATGGACGTCGTCCTCGACGGCGAGCGCGTGGTGAAGCTGAAGCCCGTCTTTGGTTACCTGCACCGCAATCACGAGAAGATAGGCGAGAACACGACCTACCTCGGCTCCATGCCCTACACCGACCGGCTAGACTATTTCTGCTCGCTGACCAACAACTGGGCTTACGCGCTGGCCGTCGAAAAACTGGCCGGCCTGCAGCCGCCCCCGCGCGCCGAATACATCCGCATCATCACAGCCGAGTTGACCCGGCTGCAGAACCACGCCTCGCTCGTCGGCTTTCTCCTCCAGGACATGGGCGCCATGGGCACGCCCCTGATGTATGCCTTCCGCGAGAGGGAGAAGGTTCTGGACCTCTTCGAATCCCTCACCGGCGCCCGGATGATGTGCAATTACATGCGCTTCGGCGGCTGCCGCTGCGACCTGCCGCCGGGCTGGCTGGAGCAGGCTGCCCAGGTGGTAAACGAATTCCCGCGCTTCCTGGATGAGCTTGAGGCCCTGCTAAGTGAGAACGAGATCCTCCTCGCGCGCACGCAAGGCGTCGGAGTGCTGTCGCGCGAACTCGCTGTTAACGCCAGCATTACCGGCCCGATGCTCCGCGCCAGCGGCGTGAACTACGACATTCGCAAGGTGGACAAATACGGCATCTACGACCGCTTCGCCTTCCGCGTGCCCCTCGGTGAGCACGGCGACGTCTATGACCGCTACATGATCCGCATCCTGGAGATGCGGGAGTCCTTGAAGATCCTTCAGGCGGCGTTGCGCGACATCCCCGAAGGGCCGATCATGGACCCGAAGGCCAAGCTGCGAGGGTTCCGTCCCAAACCCGGCGAAGTTTATGGCCGCATTGAAGCGCCGAAAGGTGAGCTCGGCTTCTATGTTATCAGCGACGGCTCGCCTCAGCCATACCGCTATCGCGTGCGCCCGCCCAGCTTCATCAATTTGACCATCCTCGAAGACATGTGCCTGGGGCATCACATCGCCGACGTGGTCATCATCCTGGGCAGCGTGGACATCGTCATGGGGGAGGCGGACCGATGAGCGCACTGCTGCCAGGTCAGGGAATCGTCAAAGGGCTCGCCGAGACCGCCCGCAACTTTGTTGGCAGCTACCTCACGAAGGATCGCCTCACCACGGTGCAATACCCCGAGGAGCGGGTGCCGCAGAAGGAGGCGGCCCGCAATTTCCCTTTCCTGGTGTATGACGGCGACGATTGGCAGAAGGGCTTGCGCTGCGTGGCCTGCCTCATCTGCGAGAAGGAGTGTCCGCCCCAGTGCATTTACATTGTTAAAGACACCGCGCGGAAACCCGATTACACCGGCAAGCTCCAGTTCCAGCCCAAGGTCTTCGACATTGACACCTCGGTCTGCATGAGCTGCCAGATCTGTGTCGAGGTGTGCCCGTTCGACGCCATCAAGATGGACGTCGAGTACGAGCTGAGCACCGGCGACCGGTTTGACTCCCTGTTGATGCGCAAAGCACAGTTGGCCAAGCCCAACCAGTATTACCGCAAGATTCATCCGGCGGAGGCCGCGGAGGTGGATGTCCGCTTGGGTGCCGAGAAAGCCAAGGCGGAGGCTAAGGCCAAGGCTGGGGCGCCTGCGAAACCGGCTTAGATAAGGCTCAACAAAACCGGGTTCTTATGAAAAGTCGTAGTCAGGGCTGAGGGGTTGGCAACCCGCAAGTCTTTGCCCTGCCGCCAGTTAATCCGGGTCTGATTAGACCGGTTTGCGCGAAAAGGCTGGTTTCTGGGCTGGGGCGCTGTGGGCCGGAGCTGTGCGCCGAATACGGGCGGCGGGCCGGCAGCCGCGGGATCGTGCAACTCCTTGGCCAAACGGTTGCCCGCACCTCCGAGGGCTCCGCACCGCCGTCATTGCCGCCAGAGCGGCGCCTGGCAGCCCCTGAACGGGCCGGGCGTCCGCCGCGACCTCGCGCGCTGCCGATGGAGTCCTTGGACAGAGCTTAGCCCTCCGAGCCTTTAACGTTCAACCCGCCTTAGAGGCAATCCAGCGGGCTCTTCGTCCCGCTGCCGCCCTGGCACAGGTGGTTGAGGGTTGAGGGTTGAGGGTCCGAGGAGTACGACTGCCGCACTATGTTCAACTTTGAGCAACTGGAAGTGTGGAATGAAGCCATTGCCTTTGCTGATACGATCTACGCGCTCACGAAGGCTTTTCCGGACGACGAGCGGTTCGGCTTGACGAACCAGTGCGGCGCGCCGCCGTTTCCATCTCCTGGAACATCGCTGAGGGCAGCTCTCGCTCGTCGCGGCCTGACTTCGCCCGGTTCATCGAGATCGCCACAGGCTCCGTGTTTGAGGTCGTTTCCCAAGCCACGATCTCCAAGCGGCAAGGCTTCCTAAGCGAGCAAGGCTACAGGCAGGTGTACGCAGCGGCTGAGAAGCAGAGTCGGATGCTCAGCGGCCTTCGGCACTCACTGTGTCCTGCCTAGCGGAGAGCCCGGCTCCCTCAACCCTCAACTCTCAACCCTCAACCTCCTGGAACGCATCCCATGAAAGCGCACATAGCGCCGAATCCAATCGCAATAGGCCTGCTCGGTCCGGATGGCATAGTGCTTGACCCGCAATACTTCCCGGACCGGGCCCATCAACCGGAGCTTGGGATTGGGAATGACCAACTCCCGTCCCTTGCCTGCGGCACCTCCGGCAGTTCGCAATCTTTTGTCTTGCCCGCGGTACTCCATGGGCTAATATTGGGCCATGGTCAACGTCAAGGCAAGTAATTCCGCATTTGTCGGCCAATATCTGCTTAGGCCGAAATCTTTCCGGATAAACAAATAGTGCGGACTCCGTTATGAATAATGCCGACATGATGCTGGTTGTTACGATTTTGGGATGTCCAGCGGTGGCCGGTTTCGTCGCGGCATCACAGAAAGCGGGCTGGTTCACGTTACTGTTTGTCATTTTGGGATTGGCTATTGGTTTAGCTTTCGGTTTTGTAGTCAACAAGACGGCGTATCGGATACTTAACTCATCCGGCAAACGGTCGAGAGCGCTCTTGGGGTGGGCATTAGTGTTTGCCTATCTTCTCGTCCCGTTGGTGCTGGCGCTCGGAGCGATGGCTATCACTGGTTGGTTGACGTTTGTATTCGTGAGGCACATTTTATGAGCCAAGACCGTTCGCCTAACTTTCGCTGCAGCGAATGGGCCGGTCGCGCCTCGCCTGCATTGCAGAGCCCTCGGCGGCGCATCGCTGAGCGTTTTCGTTATATGGCGTCGGAACATTAACCAAAGGATCGCAAGTGGTGCCTCTCGGCTACATACTCCTGATTGTCGGCTTCATCGTGAGCATGTACGGCGGGGTCAGGTTTCTGGTGGTAGCCTACAACCGGAACCTCTGGTGGTTTCTTGGCTGCCTAATCGTGCCGCCCGTGGCGTGGGTTTTCCTTTTCCTGAATCTCAAAGCCACCATCAAGCTATTCGGCCTGTCGCTGCTGGGGCTCCTGGTGGCAGGTCTTGGCTGCTGGATGTCAGGAGTCGGCTGGCCTCACTGATATGCACGGGCCATATAACTATCGCGCTGGAGTGTATGCCGGCCAGCGGTTTCTGTTTGCATTTGAGAGCCTTTGGCCCGGCACCACTCAGCGCGGGTGTTATGACACTCATAGGCTGCCGCAATGCAGCCTGGCCAGACCGGGGGGAGGATCAGGATGAGAGAGTACGAGATTGTCAATACCAATGCGGACAACATCGGCGCATGCAGTTTATGCGGCAACAAGGCTGTCAAGAACGAGGGATATCGTCGCAAGTCTGATTGGCTCAAGAAGCGTTACGCGGAAGGCCTGAGGTACAAGGTGCTCCGCTCACGCGAATTCGGCGATATCGGGATGATCGAGTATGCCCCTGGCAGTCATGCGTGGAGACCCGTCGAGGCGGAGGGTTACCTTATCATCCATTGCTTGATGGTCAATCGCAAGCACAAGGGGAAAGGACTCGGCGCTGTCCTGCTGGATGATTGTCTGAGGGACGCGAGGAAGAGCAAGTGCCGAGGGGTCGCAGTTGTCACAAGTTCAGACAGTTTCATGGCAGGAAGCGGTTTGTTCCTCAAGGCGGGTTTTGTCTCGGTGGAGCGCAACTCTCCGTACGAGCTGCTCGTCAAGAAATTCAAGGCAACAGCGCCTGATCCTCGTTTCATCGTCGGCAGGGAGCGAGTATTGAAGAGGCATACGAAGGGGCTCACGATCCTGGCTGCCGATCAGTGCCCTTATGTCGCCAAGTCGGTGGAGAGGATTTCGCAGGCGGCCCGAGCCCTGGGGCTGAAGCCGAAAGTGGTTCGAATCAGGAGCGCCAAGGCATCCAGGGAGCTTCCGACGCCCTATGGCGTGTTCAGCATTATCTACGATGGAAGGCTGATTGTGGAGCGTCCGGTCAGCGCAACGAGGTTCACGAACATCATGCTCAAGCGGGGGACACGAAGGGGTATGCCGATTGGCGTCCGGTCGGCGCAACGAGATTCACGAACATCATGAGTAAGCTGACATAAGGACTACAGGGACATCGAGATGCTCGGATGACTCCTGCCATAGACGCCGGATATGACCCCAAAATCCTCTTCCAGATAACCAACCATACGGCCTCGGAGGTGCGCTTTCAGTATCACTATAACGGCACCAACACTTCCGGGTTAAGCTCACCGCAGCGTACGAATGTATGGACCACACCATAGTTCCCAGGATGGGCCTTCGGCCTGGAGCAGTATCCAACCCGCCGTACCGCGGGCGGCTCGCACCGTCGCCGACGGGCTTGTTGCATCTGGGCCACGCGCGGACGTTTTGGGTGGCGCAGGAACGGGCGCGCGCGAAGGCCGGCACCCTGGTGTTGCGCAACGAGGATTTGGACTCCACGCGCTACCGCATGGAATTCGTGGAGGCCATGATGGAAGACCTCAAGTGGTTTGGCTTCGAGTGGCAGGAAGGCCCGGACTGCGGCGGCCCCTTCGGGCCATACGCGCAAAGCGAGCGGCGCAAGTTCTACGTTGCCGCCCTGGAACGGCTGCGGGCGGCTGGTTTGGTTTACCCCTGCACCTGCTCGCGCAAGGACATTCTCACCGCCGCCCGCGCCCCGCATGCCGAGGATGAGAGTGAGCCGATTTATCCCGGCACTTGCCGCGCGAAGAGCGCCAGCGGCGAACTGTCAGCCGTCAAGCCGCCAGCGGAAAGGGGGCGATCTGACCCTTCGCACCCGGCGCCTGGCGCCCGGATTAACTGGCGCTTCCGCGTGCCCGCGGGCGAAACGATTTCCTTCGTGGACGGAAACTACGGCGCGCAGCAGTTTGTGGCCGGCAAAGACTTCGGCGACTTCGTGGTCTGGCGGCAAGTGGACGCGCCGTCGTATCAACTGGCCTGCGCCGTGGATGACGCGGCCATGCAGATCACCGAAGTGGTGCGCGGGGCGGATTTGCTGCCGAGCACGGCGCGCCAACTGTTGCTCTACCGCGCGCTGGGCTGGACGCCGCCGCGGTTTTATCACTGCGCGCTGATGACGGATGACGCGGGCGTCCGTCTGGCCAAGCGGCATGACGCGCTGAGCCTGCGGCGGTTGCGGGAGGCGGGCAAAACCGCCGCCAGTCTGCGCGCCGGCTGCTGAGCGGCCAGCACGAGGCCCGCCGCTACGCCCTATTCCGGCAATGAGCGCCGTTTTTGCTTGAATCGCGGCCCGGTTCCGCGTCAGGTGTAAGCTACAGACACGATGAGCCTCCAAATGCCCAGATCCACGCAGGCGAGTGCGCTGAGGACTGAAAGCCCTTTGCGCGACCTGGCGGCGATCATCCGCTCGCGCACGCCGCTGATCGCGGTCGAGAGCAACGAGGAGCCGCAGATCGTATCTCTGCTGCGCCAAATTGCGCGGCAGTTGCAAGTCAGGGCCTATCGCTGGACGGTCACCGAGGGGCTGCAAGCCTTTGACCCGGCGGACCAGCCTTCACAGAGCGTGCTCCGACCCCAGGAGATTCTGAGCTATATCAAGACCTCCGGCGCGCACGGCCTGTTCGTGCTGCTGGATTTCCGGCCCTACCTGGACGACAACGTCCATGTGCGCTTCCTCAAGGACATTGCGCTGAACTATACCAAGAACTATGCGACGGTCGTGCTGGTCGGGACGGTGCTCCAGATTCCCGAAGAGTTGCGGCCGTTCACCGCGCCGTTCCGGCTGCCGTTGCCGACGCCAGATGAACTGCGCGGCATTGTGTGTGACGTGGCGGGCGAATGGGGCGCCGAGCATGGCCGCCGCGAGGTCCAGACCACCAATAAGGCGCTCGACTTGCTGGTGCGCAACCTGGCCGGCCTCACCGCGACCGATGCCCGGCGCCTTGCCTCCAAGGCCATTGACGACAACGGCGCCATCTCCGAATCGGACATGCCCGAGGTGATGCGCGCCAAGTATGAGCTGCTCGGGCGCGACTCGCCGCTCTCCTTCGAATACGAGACGGCGAAGTTCGGGGAGATCGGCGGCATGTCGCGCCTGCGCCACTGGCTGGAAGTGCGCAAGAGCTTCTTCGGCCAGGATTCGCCGGAACACCTGGACCCGCCGCGAGGCATGCTGTTGCTGGGCGTGCAAGGCTGCGGGAAGAGCCTGGCTGCCAAGGCCGCCGCCGGCATCTTCGGGGTTCCCCTGCTCCGCCTGGATTTCGGAGTGCTCTACAACAAGTATTATGGCGAGACGGAGCGCAACCTGCGGAAGGCGCTCGACACCGCGGAAGTCATGGCTCCATGCGTGCTCTGGCTGGACGAGATTGAAAAGGGGGTGGCGGTGGCTGACGACGACGACGGTCTCTCCCGCCGGATCCTGGGAACGCTGTTGACCTGGATGTCCGAACGGCGCGAGCCGGTCTTCATGGTCGCGACCGCAAATGACATCGAGCGGCTGCCGCCCGAACTGGTCCGCAAGGGGCGCTTCGACGAGATATTCTTCGTGGACCTGCCCTCCGCCCCCAACCGCCGGGACATTCTCACCATCCATCTGAACAAGCGCTGCCTCGACCCGTCCGGGTTTGCGCTCGACGCCCTGGTGCAGGCAACGGAGGGCTTCTCCGGCTCGGAAATAGAACAGGCGATTGTCTCGGCGATGTACACCGCCCACGCGCAAGGGAGAACACTCAGCCAGACGGACCTGCTGGCCGAGATTCAGCAGACCCGGCCATTATCGGTCCTGATGGGAGAGAAGGTGGCCGAGATCCGCGACTGGGCATCGAGTCGGACAGTGGCGTGCGATTAGGGCGGCGTGGCAGGAGCGCGGACATTCCTGTCCGCACCGTGCGTTTGGGATTGTCAAAGTGGGGGACCAGCCTAGTCTGCGGACCTGTGAAACACACTCCCTCAACCTGCCTTTTCGGCGCTGCCATCGCGCTCGCCCTGGCCACGATCGCCCCGACTATGAATGCCTCGGAAACAAATCTGCCGGCCCTCAAGCTCCTGGCCAGCCAGCGGCCCCTGGTGATCGGCCATCGCGGCTATTGCCAGTTTGCACCAGAGAATACGCTGCCCTCCTTCAAGCTGGCCGTGGCCGCAGGGGCAGACTTGGCGGAACTGGACTATTACCATACCAAGGACGGCAAGCTGATAGTCATCCACGACGGCGAACTGGACCGCACCACCGATGCGACCAAGCGCTGGGGCGAGAAGCACATCAGGGTGGAGACGAAGACAGCGGCGGAAATCCAGAGCCTCGACGCCGGCAGTTGGTTCGATCCAAAATACGCCGGCACCAGGATCCCGCTCCTGGCGGAGGCGCTGGATACGATTCAGAAGGGCAGCGTCACGTTAATCGAGCGCAAGGCCGGCGACCCCGCGGCCTGCATCAGCCTGTTGCGGGAGAAAGACCTTATCAACAAGGTGGTGGTGCAGTCCTTTGACTGGCAATACCTGCACGGGTTTCACGAACAAGAACCCGACCAGGTGCTCGGTGCCCTCGGCCCTCCGTCATTATTGGCCGATGGCAAGAAACCGTCGGGCATTCCCAGGGACCTCAACGCCACCTGGCTGGACGAGCTGCAGAAGGCCGGCGCCAAGGTCGCGGTATGGAATGACAAGGTATCCAAGGAAGCCGTGCAGCTTGCACATCAGCGAGGCTTAAGGGTATGGGTCTATACTATCAACGATGGGGCGCTAGCCAACAAGCTGCTCGACATGGGCGTGGACGGCATCATCACGAATAACACGTCCCTGATCTGGAAGGCCATCGCGACCAGGGGGCAGCCGATCCAGTAGTCAGTCGGCCCGCCCAAATCGTAGCAGCCGACGTGAGGAGGCTCTAATCGTCCTCTGCTATCCGAAGGATTTGAGCCTTCTCACGTCGGCTGCTACACGACGGTGTCCACGTTTCAGGAAAGGCCCTTTACCTGCCAGCCACGGCGGTAGGTGCGGCGGATGTACTGGTTGGCGCCAGCCAGGTCGAACGAGAGCGTCGGCGCATTCCACTTCAGTGTGGTTTGAGGGAACCGCGCGGCCACGCAGCCGAGCAGCACCGTCTCGGTCAGGGGGCCTGCGTAGTTGAAGTTGGCGGAGGTCGGCGTGCCGGTCAGGCACGCGGTAACAAACTGGCCCCAGTGGTCATCGGAGGTGATCTCAGGGAACTTGACGTCCTTGTACTTCTTGTCCGGATAGAGCAGCGGCCGGGCGATGTGCGGCAGCACTAGGGTCCCTTGGGTGCCGACGAAGATGGAGCCGTTGTCCGGCAAATCGTCTCCCTCCAGCAGAGCGCGGATGTCTGCCGGCGGCTTCAGCGCGCCGTTATACCAGGTGACGCTGACCGTCTTGTCGGCCGTGTACGGTGTGCCCGGAAACTCGTAGTGAATGCACCAGTCCATTGGCCAGTTCCACTCGTTAGGAGCGGGTCCCTCGGAACGAAGCGAGGTTGGAGGGCCGAGTTGGAGCGAGCCGACCACGGGGTCGAAGATGTGGCACGCCATGTCACCCAGGGTCCCAGTGCCGAAGTCCACGCGCTTGCGCCACGTAGCCGGATGATAGTAGTCGTTGCCGATGAAGGGTCGCTTCGCGCAGACTCCCAGCCACAGGTCCCAGTCAAAGCCGCGCGGCACCGGATCGCTGACGTCGGGCCGCGGGGAGGGATCGCCCCAGGACCGGGTCACCCAGGAATGCACCCCCTTGATCTTCCCGACGGCGCCCGACTGTACGAGTGCCACGGCCAATTTGTATTCTCGCGCCGAATGAATCTGGATGCCCATCTGGGTAACCAGCCGTCGCTGGCGCGCGTATTCAGTCAACCGCCGCGTCTCGTAGAGGTCATGGGTCAGCGGCTTCTGGCCATAGACAGCCTTGCCCAATTGCATGGCGCTCATCGCAATGGGCGCGTGCATGTGGTCGGGGGTTGAGACGTTCACGGAATCCAGGCGCTTGGCCTCCATGTCGAGCAGTTTGCGCCAGTCCTGATAAACGCGCGTCTGGGGGAAGCGCTTCCTGAGTGCCGCCGTGCGGGTGAGGTCCACCTCGGCCACCGCAATCAACTCCACCTGCTTCGTGTTCGTCAGTTGCGTGATGTCCTCCCAGGCCATGCCGCCGGCGCCGAAACTGGCGTGGGCAAGCATGGTGTGAGGCGGTCGGGCCATCAGGCTGTGCGTGACGAAGGGCGAGGCCAGCGCGGCCGTGGTGAGGGTCTTGAGGAAAGAACGTCGCGTGAAGGAACGGTCAGTGGTCATGATAACTCAATTACGCAGTCGGCATTGCGGGGCATAAAATCAAAAGGCTCCCCAGGGGTCAACGGAAAACGTTGGAGACGCGATCCGCGCCTGCGGAGGCCAGGGAAAGTAAGTCGTTCTTCGACGTTCTTAGTGGGTAAGAGTGTGCTGCCTGAAATCCGAAACCCGAAGACCGAAACCCGAAAGCGTGATTTACCCGTGACCCCGAGCCTGCCTGTGCTATAGTAGGCCCAATCTGATGAAAACAGGCTCGGCCAACAGCCCATTCTCACCTCCCCGCACCGCTGCCGATGACCGAGTCCAAATGATCTAGCCAGACCACCATGAACGCACTTATCACCGAAGAGTTCCTTCGCCAAATTCCCAAGACGGACATCCACCTGCACCTGGATGGCTCGTTGCGCCTGCCCACGCTCATCGAACTGGCCCGGCAGCAGCGCATCAAGCTCCCGTCCATGACCACCGACGGCTTGCAGCAGTTGGTATTCAAGAAGCACTATGCCGACCTCACCGAATATCTGCGCGGCTTTGCGTGCACGTGCTCGGTCATGCGCAACGCCGAGAGCCTGGAACGCATCGCCTATGAACTGGCCGAGGACAACCTCGCCGAGGGCGTGCGCTACATCGAAGTCCGCTTCGCCCCGCAGCTCCACATGCACGACAAGCTGAACCTGGAGCAAGTCATCCGCGCCGTCGGCCGTGGCCTGGAGCGGGCTCAGCGAGTCCACAACCGTTCCGCCGCCGTCCGTGGCGCGCAGGATGTGCCCTTCCATTTCGGCATCATCGTGTGCGCCCTGCGATTCTTCACCCCGGCGATGTCCGAGTATTACGAGAGGCTGTTTCACGTAATGTCCTACGCCCCATCCAAGCAGGTATTCGCAGCCGCTTCCACTGAACTGGCGCGCGCCGGGGTGCGCCTGGCCCACGAGCAGGGACTGCCGATAGTCGGGTTCGACCTCGCCGGAGCGGAGGCCGGCTATCCGGCGGATGATCACCGCGCCGCGTTTCAGTACTGCCACTCCCACTTCCTGAAGAAGACCATCCACGCCGGGGAAGCCTATGGGCCTGAATCCATATTCCGCGCCATCACCGACTGCTACGCCAACCGCATCGGCCACGGCACCTGGCTGTTCGCCCACTCGATGATCAAGGACCCCTCCATCACCGACCGCAAGGCCTACTGCGATCAGCTCGCCGAGTACATTGCCAGCCAGCGGATCACGCTCGAGGTCTGCCTGACCAGCAACTCCCAGACCCACCCCAAGATGCGCAACCTCCTGAACCACCCCCTGCGCCAGATGCTCGATCACGACCTGTCCATCTCGCTCTGCACGGACAACCGGCTGGTCTCCCACACCACCATGACCCACGAGCTATTGCAGGCCGTCCAGCAGTTGAAGATGACCCCGCGCGAGCTGCGCAACGTGGTGCTTGCCGGGTTCAAGGGCAGCTTCTTCCCCGGCACCTACCGGGAGAAACGGCAGTTCGTTCGCCAGGTCATTGACCGCTACGAGGCCCTAAGTTGAGCCCGGGCTAATGCTTCCTCGACGCGTTGGCTGGGACTGAGCCTGCGGGTGTCTTGTGGGCACGGTGTGGACACGGCACCAGCACGGTGCGTACACGGATCTCCCCTATATACTCTCTATATCCTGGATATATCCTTTCTATATCTTTTGTATATCTTTTACAGGAGATTTCGCATGTCCCCAGGTGGCCAGGACCTTCTGGCCCTGAATGTGGCTGTTGGTAGGGACGGCTCGCCGAGGCGTCCGCTCCCGCCGCCGTTCAGAATCTCCCCACGTTTGGGGTTCGCTGCTCCAACGCATGCAGGAGAATACTTGGCCCTGCTTCAGCTTGCTTTTGTATACAAGTTCCATAAATCTGGTCTTGCCTTTAAGAACAGATTTTGCTTCTAGAACTCATGGCAACCTATAAAGAACCCGACAGCCTGGATTCCAAGTTCTTCAAGCCGGCGGATGCATTCTTCCCGGCTTACAATAACATTGGGCTGACGTATGATGACGTCACCCTTGCCACCCTTTATTCCGAGGTGCTGCCGCGGGATACCCAGCTCGATACAACTCTCGCGGATGGTTTGCATCTGAACATCCCTGTGATCTCGTCCGACATGGACACGGTTACCGAATCCCGGATGGCGATTGCCATGGCGCTGAGCGGCGGGCTGGGCCTGATTCATTACAACATGGCTGAGCGGGAGCAGCTTTCGGAGGTCAGCCGCGTAAAGAACAACGTCCACGGTCTGATCCAGGAGCCCATCAAAGCGACGCCTGATCAGCTCATCGGCGATGTGCTGGGTTTAATCGAGAAGAAGCGGTTCGCGTTCAGCACCTTCCCTGTGGTGGACGCTGAAGGGAAGCTGGTTGGGCTGTTGTCCGGTCATGTGGTCAAACAGCGCTACGCCAAGCGCAAAGTAGCGGAGGCGCTCACCCCGCGGCCGCAGGTCCAGACCATCAACAAGAAGGAACTGGGCCGCGATCCCATCGCCAAAGCCGACCGCTTCTTCACCGATCACCCGGGCATCCACAAGCTGCTGGTAGTGGATGATCAGGACCGGCTGCACGGACTATTCACAATGAGCGACGTGGAGCGCATCACGCAGGAGCGCAACGCGCAGTTCAAGCCGGCGCGCGATGCAAACTTCCGTCTCCTTTGCGGTGCCGCCGTATCGGCCACGCGCAACGCTTTCGGCGAGCTCGATCGCCAGCGAATCCTCGCGCACGTGAGCGGGTTGGTGGAACGGGGCCTGGATGTGGTGGCCGTCTCGACCGCGCACGGACACAGCCGGGGCGTCGGCGACACGGTAAAAATGCTGCGGGATGCCTTTCCCAAGCTGGCCATCATCGCCGGCAACGTGACGAGCGCTGCCGCCGTGGATTTCCTCGCCGATTGCGGCGCCAATGCCGTCAAAGTCGGCCAGGGGCCCGGCTCGATTTGCACGACGCGCATTGTGGCGGGGGTCGGCATTCCTCAGCTCACCGCGCTGTATGTGGCCTCGCGGGCGGCGCGCAGGAAACGCGTCACCCTGCTTGCGGATGGAGGGATTGCGAAGTCAGGCGACATCGTCAAGGCGCTCACGCTGGCGGACGCCGTCATCTGCGGTGGCATCCTTGCCGGTTGCCGCGAAGCGCCCGGGGATGTCATGGAAATCGGCGGCAAGCTCTATAAGAAATATCGCGGCATGGGCAGTATTGCGGCGATGAAGGAAGGATCAGCGGCGCGCTACGGGCATGCGCCGGACCCAGCGTGCAAGGTCTCGCCCGAGGGCATTGAGGCGCTGAAGGAAGTCGCTGGCTCTGTGGACCGTGTGCTGGCTCAACTCATTGGCGGCATTCAATCCGGCATGGGCTATCTCGGCGCGGCCAATCTCGCGCAACTGCGCGAGAAGGCCCGCTTCATCCGCGTCAGCCCCGCCGGTCAGCGGGAGGCTGTGCCTCACGACGTGGTGGAATTGAAGACGGGAAGCTGATTAGCAAGTCGTCAATCTTCGGTAATCAGTAATCGGTAATAAGTGGTGCCGAGCGCCTGCTGCCATTTGCGGCTAACCCACCGCCAGCTAGAACACAATCGCCTCATTCATCCGCCCGCATTGCGAGCAGCGCGAACGAGCCACGTCGGGGTCATCCGTATAGACGTAGCCGCAGCGACGGCACCGGAAGATATGGTCCTCCGTGGGGGTCGGTTGAAAGCGCCGCCGACGCAGCTCAGTATAGATGCCCAGCCCGCCAATCCCGGCCAGCAGGACTACTACGTAAGTCAGAATCAGATTGGGAATGGACATAGGATACGAATGATGAATGACGCCCTTACGGACCGGCCGAAATGCTATTGGTCTCCGGCAGGGGCAGTGTTTGCCATTGGAAGATCATCCTGCCCCAGGCCAGACGGGCCAGGGGATTGGCCGCTCTTCCCGGACCGCCATTCGCGATGGCATTGAACCGGGCCGTCCGGGCCAAGCGCAGCGCATCTTGATCCGCCGAGGGAGAGCCGCTGCTGGAGAGAAGGACGGGCACTGAGATTGGCCGGCCTTCCGAGTCCACCACAATCTGAACCACGCTATCCGCCAGCAGGTCGGGGTATCGCTCGGGGGGAAGCTCGATCGGCGTGATCAACGTCCGGCCCGCCAGCCCATCTTCGAGACGCAGCCTGGACTTCGCTTGAGCCGCTGGGAGAGGACCAGCTTCGGTGATGGTCAGCGCTGGTTCGGGTCTGGCAGGGATCAGCGGCAAGTTCGAGTTGCTTGTGCCGCCCGATCCGTCAATGACGGCGCCCAGCTTCTCGACGGAGAGCGGCAACCAGAACGGCTCTTCGGACCAATCGAAGGAATTGGTTGGCGGGTGTGGGATGGCCAGCCATGCCAAGCCGGCAAACCCCTGGCGGTGCGGCAGGGCAAACAATGTGGGGTCGCTCAGGGACAGGAGTTCGGCGGCGGTGCTTCTCACCAACTGGAGGGCGGGGGTGGAGCCCCGCTGGCGGGGATAAATGATGCGCCTATCGCTAAGGCCGAAAATCAAGCCGAGCTGAACCGCGAATACGAAGGCTACGACAATCCACCAGCGGCGTCGCGGCCACGGACGCGGTTGGACCAAAGCGGGGGTCACGGCAAAGGCGACCGCACTGAGCCCACGATTGGACGCGGCAGCGTGGCCAGGAATGATTCCGCAATGCCCGCGTCCCGCCCCAGGACGGCAAGGCGAACGATCATTTCGTGCGTAGCGTCCTTGTCCGCATGGACAAGAAGCGCCAAAGGCGTCTTGGATTTCCTCGCGATCTCGCTCAGCCGGCTTCGCAGGTCAGCTTCCTCAATCCCCTGGTTCTCGAAATACAGGCGCCCGTTCTTATCAACCGCCACGGATACCGAAGGTTTGTCGGTGCCCGGCAGATTATCCGCGACGGGAAGCTGCAGGCGAACCCCCGGCGTATAAACCAGCGAGCCCGCCATAAGAAAGATCACGAGCAGCAACAGGACCGACGCAAAGGGCGCCGCATCCAGGTGGCCCCGGAAAATGAGGGCGTTGCGGGTGAATTTCATGGTGGCCGCCGCCCTCCTACTGTTTGGTGCCCTCGGTGACGATGTTCACGATGTCCGTGGAGGCGCGTTCCATATCCAGCACGATCGAGTTGACCCGGCTGACGAGGTAATTGTAGCCCGCATGCGCCGGGATGGCCACAGCCAGGCCGGCCGCGGTGCAGATGAGCGCCTGCCAGATTCCCGTGGAAAGGTCCGATAGATGCGCATAAAGACCTTGGCTTTGCATATAGGAAAAGGTCTTGATGAACCCCAGCACGGTGCCCAGGAGGCCGAGCAGCGGGGCCAGTTGGGCGATGGTGGCCAAGAGGTTAAGCTTCTCCTCGAGGCGCGGCACTTCCACGAGACCGGCTTCCTCCAGCGCCTCGCGCACGCGCTCGCGGCCATGGTCCCGGTTCACAATGGCGGTCTTAACCAAGCGGGCGACGGGGCCGGGTGTCGCGTCGCAGATCGAGAGGGCCTCGACGACGTTATCGCGCTTGAGCACGGTGCGCACGCCGTTCAGGAACTCGGTCGAGTTGATCTGGGCGCGGTGGCAATGAAGGAAGCGCTCGACGAATACAGCCACCCCCACCGCGCTTACGAGCAGGATTAACCACAGCATCAGCCCGCCGTTGGCGAACAATTCCGGCAAGGTTCTCATGGGCCTCTTTATACGGCCAGGCGACTAAGGTTCAAAGGCCAAAAATCAGGGACTGGGGACGCGAGGCACCGGGCAGAGCGTTTTTCTCTCGGCAAAATGCGCGCGCGTTATATTATGTGAGCCTTATGAGACAACCAGCGGCCATCGTTTCGGGAATGTCCACCGCCCGTGTTCCGCCCCGCTGGCGCACCGAGGTGGAGCGCATCCTGATCACCGAAGCCCAGATCGCCCGGCGCGTCAGCGAGTTGTCTCAGGAGATCGAACGCGATTTCAGGGGGCGCGACTTGGCCGTCGTTTCGCTCCTCAACGGCACGGTCATGTTCCTGGCGGACCTGATCCGCCATCTCTCGCTGCCGCTGCGGCTGGATTTCATGGGCGTCTCCAGCTATGGCGCGGGCACGGAATCGGGCGAGCTCGTCTTCACCAAAGAACTGCGGCTGGACGTGCGCGACCGCGACGTGCTGCTCGTGGACGACATTCTGGACACCGGCAGGACGCTTTACCGCGTGCTGGGGAAGTTGCGACTGCTGAAACCACGACGTATCAGAGCCTGTGTCTTGCTAAACAAAGCCGAGCGCCGGGTGGAGGACGTGGAGGCCGACTACGTGGGGTTCGAGATCCCCGACTTCTTTGTGGTCGGCTACGGATTGGACTTCGCGGAGCGGTACCGCAACCTGCCATTCGTCGGCGTGCTGCATCCGCACGTCTATAAGCAAGCGTGCCGGAAGGTCAACGCCAGCCTTTCGCGAAACGCACGCCGCGGCCGCAAGGCCTGAGTACCTGCCTCAAAATGCGCGTGACGGTTTGCTTCTATTCCTGGTTCAAGGAACTGACCGGCTGCGCCCGGATCGAGGAAACCCTGCCCCCCGGCAGCACGGTTGAGGTGCTTTTGGGAAGAATGGTTGCCCGCTTCCCAAAGCTGGCCGGCTTGGAGCGATCCACGCTGGTCGCCGTCGGCCTCGATTATCAGGGGCGAGACCGCGTGCTGAAAGCGGGCGATAAGGTGTCGCTCTTTCCACCCGTTCAAGGCGGTTAGCCGCCGCCATCCGATGAAACGGCAACTCACCATCACAACCGAACCGATTGATGAAGGCACGCTGCTGGCACAACGTTCCATTTCGAGCCGCATAGGCGCAGCCGTGTATTTTCTTGGTATTGTGCGCGGGAGCGAAGGGGGCGCCAGCATCAGCGCCCTGGAATACGAGGCTTTCCAGCGCATGGTTGAGCATCAAACCGGCCTGCTCTTCGATGAAATGGAACAGCGCTGGCCGATAGAGTCCGTGCGCTTGGTCCACCGCATCGGAGTCGTCAAGGTGAGCGAGCCCTCTCTGTGGGTCGAGGTTGTCGCTCCGCATCGAGGTGAGGCCTTTGCCGCGTGCCAATGGCTGATTGACGGACTCAAGCACGCGGCGCCAATCTGGAAGAAGCCTCTGGGGCCTGAGGGAGAAGTGCCGGGTGGCGAATGACGGGGCGCAGGTGCGTGCATAGGAGAGGTGGTGGGCGCTGAGGGACTCGAACCCCCGACCTACTCGGTGTAAACGAGACGCGCTAACCGCTGCGCCAAGCGCCCGACCAGCTTAACCATAGATACTTAGATCGCATCTATGGCAAATCACAATCCGTCGGCACCCCGCTTTGTCACCCCCTACACTCCCGACGTGAGCGATACTACGCAGGCACCCCGCCGCAGCACGCGGCAGTTGCTCGGAAAGATTCCGAATGTTCCAGGTTTGTACCGTCATTCAGTCAACGGCACTTACTATGCGATGAAAAAAATCGCGGGCAAGCGCAAAGAACACTCCCTTGAGACCACCGACCGCAAGCTCGCCGAACGCCGATTCAAAGACTGGGCGGCCAACCTCGACAAGGTAGATAGCGAGTCCGAGAAGACCACGCTTGCCCAACTGGTTGAGAAGTTCAAAAAGACCAGGGAAGGCATGGCCATCAAGACCAGGAAAACGGAGGAGTGGATTCTCGGGATGTTGGAGAAGGATTGGGCCTACGGGTGGGGTGTCCAGGTCTCGCGCATCCGGCCCTCCATGATTGACGAATGGCTGGCAAAGCAGGAGCCGAGGCTAAAGAACAGCTCCTACGACCGGGTCACCTTGCTCTTGAAGCAGCTCTTCGATCTGGCGGTCAACGACCGGATCATCGCTGAATCTCCGTTTTACCGGCTCCAGAAGACTTGGAAGCGGCCAGAGAAACCCAACCGGATCGTGCCGACCGACGCGCAGTTCCGGGCGATCGTGGAGAGCATTCGGGTGGAGAAGCGCAATGTGGAGGCAGAGGAGAGCGCAAACTTTATTGAACTCATGGGGCTGGCCGGCCTGGGGCAGGCCGAGGCGAGTTCCCTCAAATGGGGCGACGTGAACTGGGAGAAAGGGCAGCTTTGCGTCCGCCGGCGTAAGACCAGAGAACTTTTCTTCCCCCCGATCTATCCAGACCTGCTGCCTTTCCTGCAACGGCTTCGTTCAAAGCATCCGACTCCACCGACTGGCGATACGCCGATCTTCCATATCCGGGACGCGCGGAAGGCCCTGCACAACGCCTGCAAGCGGCTGGGATAAGCCCCATTTTCAGAGCCTCGACATACCTCTCTCCTGGCTGCGATCATGCCTCACTTCCTTGACTACCTTCTGTAGTAGCTCCTTCGCTTTCTCCTGATCCTCAAGGCTGGGAAACTTCTCTGGCAGGAACTGCGCGAATCGTCCCTTGACGGTATCCGCTTCGAGCTTATGCGCCTCCCCAAAACCAACAAACCTGCCTGAAGCCGATCGCATGATTGGCAGCAACTTCTGGCTGGTTGCCTGCCACGCCTCACCCATGAGCATCAGCACTTCCTGCCTGTCTGCGCATTGCGACGGCCTCTTCGTCAAATCCAATGCCTCACCCTTCTTTGCGAACCTTGTCCAGCCTTCCCCAACAAAGACCGCCACCGTGGCTCCGTGGGCTATGCACATCAGCTTTGCTGTCGCCGCGAACGCTTACTTGCTTCGTTCATCAGGCAACACCTGCGGGCTAAATATTTCTCGCCCATTTATCGTTTGTATCAAGAGAGTAGGGGGAACTTCTCCCACCTTCATCATGGCTTGTGTGGCAAAGATTTCTGCCTGCGCAAGCAGGTCCCTGAGTGTGTCTCGATCTCGCTCGTGTAAATTTACTATCATGGCGCAACTTTCTCACTGTGGCGGAGCAGCGCAAGAATTAGTTGCAGATTTCCGCAACTATTTTACATGAAGCTAGACTGAAGTGACCCTGAGTGGACAGGAGTGCCTGAGCGGCATTGCTTAAGTTGCCACCGAACGGCGCAAGTTGCCGCGTTTTGCTCTCCGACGCACACCTCGAACAATCTATCTTATGTCTAGTGACTACCTCCAATCCCGCTTCTGTACTGGGTTTCGAGGTTCCCTTCATCTACAAACATAATTATGTCTAGTAACCGCAGCTATTAGAACTATGGCGGTAATTGCTCTCCATGCACCTGCCTTGTTCTTTGGCCTTTTTCCTTAACAGGGTTTTCGCGTGCTCGCGCTCACTCGCGTTCGGCACCTGCTCCGGAAATACCCCTGCTGCTGCATGGAAAGCGCGATCAAGCTGGTCGAGCATTTCATTGCTGGCGTCCCCAAACCCGCCACCGGCCGCATCGCCGTCAAAGGCATCAACCACCTCGGCGACGAAGTCATTAAGGTGTTCCCGGTATGAAAAAGGCCCCCTCCATCCTCCACCCCAACCTCCACCCCCAATTCTTCGCCGCCATCGCCGCCCGCACCAAGAAAACCGAGTGCCGCTCCCGCACGCCCTACTGGCGCGCCCGCCTCGAAGGCAGGCGCTACGACCTCATCAAGTTTCGCAACGGCTACGCCACCCGCGCCCCGGAAATGATCGTCGAGTTCGCCGGCCTCCGCCGCCAGGGCCGCGGCCCAAACGCCAAATACGCCAACCGCCTCTGATTACCGATCACTGTTCACCTCGCCCGCTTTCAACCTTCAGCATTTCAGCGCTTCAAACTTTCAGCTTCTTCCCAAGGTTCGCTCGCCCAAGAGGGCTTCACCGGCAAAAAACCGCCCCCGGCGACCTTCAAAGCCCCCCCGCCGCCGGGCTGGCATTTCCAAAGACGCTCTGGTATCCTCGCGCAATCCATGAGCTGGATCACGTTCATCTGGTCGCTGACCGCCGGCATCTGCCTGACCCTCGGGGCGGTGCACTTTGTCATTTGGACGCGCCGGCGCGACGAGTGGGCGAATCTCGTGTTCTCGATCAGCGCGGCCACCGCTGCCGGCTATGCCGTCTTCGACCTTCTTGCGTTGCATGCCCAGACACCCGCCGAGTATGGGGCGTGGATGCGTTGGATGCTCCTGCTGGGGATGGTGGAAGGGGTCTTGATTGCCTGGTTCATCCGCCTCTACCTGCGGGCGGGGCGCCTCTGGCTCTTGTGGCTGATCTGCGGCTTGCGGGTGCTGATGCTGGTGCTCAACTTCGCGGCCGGGCCCAACTTCTATTTCCGCGAGATCACCGCCGTGCATCCGATGCCCCTGCTGGGTGAGCTGATCTCGCACCCGCATGGCGTGCTGCACCAGTGGGCGATTCTCATGCAACTGAGCCTGCTGCTGATCATCGTCTTTGTGATCGACGCCGCCCGAACCGCCGCGAAACGGAGCGAAGGGCCTCGGGCTTGGGTGCTGGGCGGCTTGGTGGCGGTGGGATTTTCCCTGGGCCTCGTGAGTTATGCATTGTATGCGCTGGAGATTCTGCCGAGCACCTTTTCCAGCCAGCTTTTCCTGTCGCTCATTCTCCTGATGGGCTATGACTTGAGCCTGGACGTGCTGCGGGCGGGGCAGCTCTCACGTGACCTGATCGAGACTCAGCAACGCATGCGGCTGGCCGCCAGCGCCGCCGACCTCGGCCTTTGGGAGTGGGATATTGTCCGGGACCAGATATGGGTTACCAAAGAAGGCCGTGAACGCGCTGGGGTCGGCGCGTCCGAGCGGATCAATATCAACCGCTTTCTCCAATCGGTTCATCCCGACGATCGTGAACCGACTCAGCAAGCCGTGCAGCATGCGCTTGAAGGCGCCGGCGAATTCAAGGCCGAATACCGCATGACTGGCCGGGACGGCGTGACCCGCTGGGTTGCGAATCGTGGACAAGTGGAACGTGACGCCCAGGGCAAGCCCCTGCGGATGCGCGGCGTATCGGTTAATATCACTGAGCGCAAAAAGGCCGAGGAGTCACACCGACAGAGTGAGGAATTCCAAAAGGCCATCCTGGATTCGGTCGCGGCCGAGATTGCCGTGCTGGACGCTGATGGGGTGATTGTCGCGGTCAACGGGCAATGGCAGAAATTTGCTTTGGAGAATGCCCCCAGCGCCGGCCAGCCACCCCTTAACACCGGAATTGGCGTCAATTACTTGGCGGTCTGCCGCCAAGACACCGGTGAATCGGACGACTCGGCCAGGGCGGCGCATGATGGCATCCTGGGAGTGATGACGGGCCGGAGCAGGAACTTCACCTTCGAATATGCCTGCCATTCCCCGCAGCAGCAACGCTGGTTTGTCATGAGCGTGACGCCCCTGAAACAGGTAGATCGCTCCGTGATCGTGGTCCATTGGAATATCACTGAACGCAAACAGGCTGAAGCCGAGCTGCGCAAACTGCAGGGTGAACTGGCGCATGTTTCGCGCGTCTCCACCATGGGCCAACTCTCCACCGCCCTGGCGCACGAGCTGAACCAACCCCTGGGGGCCATCCTCAGCAATGCCGAGGCGGCAGAGATGTTGCTCGAGGCGGACCCGCCTGCCCTGGATCAAGTCCGTGAGATTCTAACCGAGATCCACGAAGACGGCGAGGGGGCGGGAGAAGTCATCCGCCGGATGCGGGCTCTACTGCGCAAACGGGAGATGGAGATGCAGCCGCTGGACCTTGGCGACCTGGTTCAGAATGTCTTGCGACTGGTCAGCGGCGACGCCGCGTTGCGGAAGGTAACGGCCCGCGCGGAAGTAGATTCCCGTCCGCTGACCATCCGCGGCGACCGGGTGCACTTGCAGCAGGTGCTGCTGAATCTCGTGGTGAATGGCATGGATGCCGTGGCGGCGAACCCATCGGAGGAGCGCCGGGTGACCGTGCAAGCTGGCCGAAATCGCGCCGGCGAAATCGAGGTGTCCGTCAGTGACAATGGCTCGGGCATTCCTCCGGCTCAGCTTCCGCGACTCTTCGAGCCGTTCTTTACCACCAAACCCGACGGCATGGGCATGGGGATTTCCATCGCCCGCACGATCGTCCAGGCCCACAACGGACGCATCTGGGCTGAAAACAATCCCGACGGCGGAGCGACATTTCGATTCACGCTTCCGGTTGACGAAAAGCCGGAGGTTCGTCAAAATCCTGCCGTGCCGAAAGCGGAAGAGACAAGCCAAACCAAGCTGTGAACGCCCCACCTCCCACCATCCACATCGTGGACGACCACGATTCGTTTCGCCGGGCGGTTTCACGCATGTTGCAGGCCGCGGGATTCGCCGTGCAGGGCTACGCTTCGGCCGCCGAGTTTCTGCTGGCCCGTGGCGGCGAAAGGCCGGGATGCATCTTGCTGGATGTTCAGATGCCCGGCCTCGACGGGCTGGCCCTGCAGACCGCGCTGTCGGAGCAGGAGGCACCGTTGCCGGTGGTCTTCGTAACCGGTCACGGCGACATCCCCATGAGCGTGCGCGCCATGAAGACCGGGGCGGTGGATTTCCTGACCAAACCCGTTAAACGGGAGACGCTGCTCCGGGCCATTGGGGCCGCCCTCGCTCGTGACTCGGAGCAGCGAATGGCCCACGAGAAATCGCGCCGTTACCGTGACGCTTTTGAGAGCCTAACGCCGCGTGAGCGCGAAGTCTTTGAGCAGGTCACGGCCGGTAAGTTGAACAAGCAGATCGCCGCGGAAATAGGCGCGGCGGAGCGAACGGTGAAGGCGCACCGGGCGAACATCATGGAGAAGATGCAGGTCCAATCCCTCGCCGAGCTCGTGCACATCGCTGCTCTGCTGAACTCGGAAACCAGAAGTGTTCAGGAATCAGTCCCCGCTCCCCGCGTGACACATCACTGAGAACCGGCCACGGCTCACCCCTGCCTGTGCCGCACCAAGGCACGATTCCTGGACTGGCCTGCTCCACGATCGTAAACATTCGGCAAACCCGCCGCCGCGTCAGCCAAGCCCTGCAGGAGCCAGTGCATAGACACGCACGAGACAGCACTAGGCTTAATAGAATTTCTATTAAGCCTAGTGCTGTCTCGTGCGTGTCTCGTACCTGGCTCGTACCTGGCTCCCCGCCGTGGGCTGTAAGCAGAGCCGGACGCTTTGAGATGGCAAAGTGCGATGTCGAAAGCAGGCCGAGGTGGCCGACGCACCTCGGATTTCGGATTTCCTTCGGCCCGCAGCACAGTGGGGAGGAGATCCGACAGTCCGCCCAAGCAAAGGCCGAGCGGATTGTTCGGGGGGGACGCGGCCTGCAACACGGCCAATTCCCCACCTGTCGGTCGTGTGCCCTCACACGGCGACCGGTTTGCCGAATTTTTACCCACGATCTTGCGCATATTCTGGGCCTTTGTTGTTGTTACCACGATAGTTGCAGTCGTCGAACAGGTTCCAATCCCTGCTCCGAGGGCAGGTCAGGCAACCACGTGGCTACGGTGAGGGCACGGTGAGGCCCCGGTGTGTCTCCCATGTTGATCCGATCAACATGGGAGACTCGCCGGGCACTCGCCGGTGCCAAACCGGTGACGGGCGCGTGGCCGGAGTCCGCGCTGATGCCTTCCGGTTACCGATCACTGATCACTGATCACTGGTCGCACTCCCCCCTTCCCCGCGTACTGCACCAAAGGACAGTACGACTCTGCACCAAGGGACAATTCCCGGACCGGTCGGCTACGCCTAAAGTTGCGGCCTGAAGAACCAACGACTTTCTTAACAAAAGCTTAAAGCCGCCGACTAGATGGCAACGAACGAAATCACCGGAACGGTCGTCGTGGTTGAAGACAATGCAAGCATGATGCGGGCATTACAACGAGTGCTGCAGGCAGGCGGTTTCCTGCCCTTGGTTTTCTCCTCGGCGGAAGCGCTCCTGCAATCGGGCGCCACCGTCGGCGCCGCTTGTTTTGTCTTCGACATCCATCTGCCCGGCCTGTCCGGGCTGGAGTTGCGGCAGCGGCTGGTGGAAAGCGGCGTGGAGCAGCCCGTCATCTTCATCACGGCCCATGATGAGCCACCCACGCTTGAAGCCGCCGAGCGTTCCGGCGCCGTCGCCTGCCTGATCAAGCCCTTCCCCGGCCGAAGCCTCCTCGACGCCGTGCGTCGAGCCATTCAACCAAAGCCTCCCTTCTCAAACCCAAAGCCCTGAGAACGAAACATGTCCCTTACCAAAATAAACCAAGCACACAAAACAGGAATCATGCTTACTCCCCACTGCTCCGCCTTGGCAGCGCTTTCGCGCGGCCGGCAAACCCTCGTCGCCGTCGCGCTCGTGGGCGCGCTGGCTGCAACCATGGCCCACGCGCAGACCGATTCCGGCTTCTACCGCCAGCTCACGCTCGCAGCCGCCGATCCGGCGGCGGGTGGAGGCGGTGCGGCCGAGCCCGCGGCTGAGGGAGGCGACGCAGCCGATAGCGAGGCCCAACTCGCTATGAAACTTCAGAACCCCGTCGCCGACCTCATCAGCGCGCCGATCCAGAACAACTTCGACTTCGGGGGTGGCCCCAGCGGCAACGGCTTCCAATACCTGGTCCGGATCCAGCCAGTCATTCCCATCACGTTGAGCCAGGACTGGAACATCATCTCGCGCACGATTCTCCCCACCATTTACCAGGAAAAGATCTACGGCAACACCAGCCAGTATGGCTTGGGGGACACGATCCAGAGCTTCTTCTTTTCGCCGAAGGCGCCGACGAGCGGCGGCTGGATCTGGGGCGCCGGGCCAGTGTTCCAATTCCCCACGGCCACGGATCATTTGTTGGGTCAGGGACAATGGTGCGCCGGCCCGACGGTCGTCGTGCTCAAGCAGGCGCATGGCTGGACCTACGGTGCGCTTGTCAATAACCCCATCTCCTTCACCGGTTGGGGGAATCAGGACGTCAACTACCTGTTCCTGCAGCCGTTCCTGACCTACACCACGAAGAGCCACACCAGCTTCTCGCTCAACACGGAGTCCACCTACGATTGGGAAGCCGGCCAATGGACCGTGCCCCTCAACCTGATGGTCTCCCAGTTGGTGAAGATTGGGAAGATGCCTCTTCAATTCCAGGTTGGCGGGCGTTATTACGCCGTAACCCCTGACAACGGTCCGGTGTGGGGCCTCCGCTTCACGGTCACGTTCCTGCTCCCCAAATAATAGTCCATCCGACCACCGATATGATCTCACCATTGAGCGCCATTCTGCTGGTTGCCTCCCTTATGATCTTTGGGTGGCTATGGCAGCAGGAATCCGCAACATCTGGCGGAGAACGCCGGTTTGGGGAAAGCCAGTCGGCCAAGGCACCATCTCGGGGAAGCCGGACTGGTAATCAGTAACCAGTGATCAGTAACCAGTGAAAACTAGGAGATGAAAACCATGCGCAAACAAAATTACATTGCTATCGCGCTCCTCGCTGCGGTGTCTCTCACCAGCAGCATCGCCCGCACCGGACTCTCCGCCGACTCCTCGGTCGCCCGGACGAAGCTGGGCACGATCCCCGAGTTCCATCCCGAAATGAAATTGGGTGCGCTCCAGGGGTACCTGGACCCGAAGGCGGTGCCCGACAGCCTCTCCCTGATTCCGCCGCCGCCCGCGCCCGGCTCGGCCGCCTTCGCGCTCGATGTGGAGGTCGCTCAGAATACGTTCGCGTTGCGCAACACCCCGCGCTTCGCCCTGGCGGAGGCCGACTTCGAGCTGAATGTGCCAAGCTTTGTGAGAGTCTTTTCCTGCGCGCTCAACACAACGATCACGAAGGAGGACGCCCCCTACCTGTATAACCTGTTGAGCCGCACGTTTACCGACATCGGCGGCTCTACCTACGCCGCGAAGAACCACTACCGGCGCACCCGGCCGTTTCAATACAATCACGAACCCCTGGCCGCACCGGACTCCCGTGCCTTTCTGGAGAAGGACCCATCCTATCCTTCGGGGCACTCGGCTCTCGGCTGGGGCTATGCCCTCATCCTGACCGAGCTGGCGCCGGATCGTGAAAACGAGATCCTCGCCCGCGGCCGGGCGTTCGGCGAGAGCCGCATCGTGTGCAACCACCATTGGTATAGCGACGTGGTTTGGGGCCGGTTCATGGGCGCGGCCACCGTGGCGCGGCTGCATGCCGATCCCACATTCCTTGCCGATTTGGAAGCAGCCAGGGCCGAGCTCGCGGCGCTCCGCGCCAAAGGCGTCCCGCCCACGGGTGATTGCCAGGCGGAAGCCGCCGCGCTGGCCCTGGGCTACCAAGTCAGCCCCGTGACTGCTATTGACATCCTGCTGCAGCCGGACGCGACGATGCTCCAGCATGCCGCCGCGAATAACGAGCGGCTGCGGGAGGTTTACCCGAAAGGGTTCACCTTTGATGCGGCACACACCCCGCACATCACGATGCTGCAGTGCTTCGTGCGGACGGCGGACCTCGACAAGCTCTATGCCGCCGTCGAGAAGGTGCTCGCCGCGGCCAACGTCAACGCGATGAAGCTGGAGGCCTTCAAGTACTACTATGCCCCGGCGGACGCTACGACGGGCGTCGCTGGCATTTGCGCCAGGCCGACGCCGGAAATCCTCAAGCTGCAAGCGGACGTCATCGCCGCGGCCAGGCCCTTCATGCAGAAAACCGCCACCATCGGCGCATTCACCGCCCCGCACGAGAGTCCGGCCACCGACGCGGCCATGATCCAGTATGTGTCCACGTTCGTGCCCAAGATGATGGGTGCGCACTACAACCCGCATGTCAGCATCGGCGTCGCCCCGAAAGACTACCTCGACAAGATGCTCAAGGAGCCCTTCGAGTCATTCACCTTCTCGCCCGCCGGCGCGGCCGTGTTCCAGCTCGGCCCTTACGGCACGGCGGCGAAGCAACTGAAGAAGTGGGACCTGAATCAGTAATCAGTGATCAGTAATCAGTGATCAGTAATCAGTGATCAGTAATCAGTGATCAGTAATCAGTGATCAGTAATCAGTGATCAGTAACCAGTTAACAGCGATCGGTGATCAATCGGTAGAACGTAGAGAGCAGAAAACGTGAAAGGACATGATCAGGAGACGCGGGGCGTATGGGCAGGCCCGGAAGAGCGGAGTGAAATCCGCGTTTCCGCCAGTTCGCGCTGGCACTCCAGCACCAGCTTGAGGGCATCCAGCAGATTGGCCTTCGCCTCGCCCAAAGTTTCGCCTTGCGAAATGGCGGCGGGAACTTCTTCCACGAAGCATGTGTATCCGCCCTCTTCGGCCGGTTCAAAGACCGCTGTCAGTTTCATGCCACAAGGTTGCCACAGCGCGCCGCCCCTGGCAAGCCGCCCACTATCCACTCGACCACTGATTACCGATTACTGCTTACTGATCACTGATTACTGTTTACTGATCGCTTCCTCCCCCTCGCCCCTCAACCACAATTTGTCCGCCGCTGACCGAATCAAACCGCGCAACGGACTTCGCAAACAAACCAAAATCAAATGAAAACAAGAAACAGAATACTGCACTACGGCTTGTCACTGCTGACGGCGGGCGCGGCGCTTTACGGCGTCACGGCCACCGTTCACGCGGCGGACAAGAAACCCAACATCCTCATCCTCTGGGGTGACGACATCGGCGAGTTCAACATCAGCGCCTACAACATGGGCCAGATGGGCTACCGCACGCCGAACATTGACAGCCTCGCCAAGGAAGGCGCGCTGTTCACCGACTGGTATGGCCAGCAGAGCTGCACGGCAGGACGCGCGGCGTTCATCACCGGGCAGTCGCCCATCCGCACCGGCCTCACCAAGGTCGGCCTGCCCAGCGCCCCGGAAGGCATCACGAAGTTCGATCCGACCATCGCGGAGTTGCTCAAGCCGCTGGGCTACGCGACCGGCCAGTTCGGCAAGAACCATCTCGGCGACCGCAACGAAATGCTGCCCACCGTTCACGGGTTCGATGAGTGGTTCGGCAACCTTTATCACTTGAATGCGGAAGAAGAGCCGGAAAATCCGGACTACCCGGCCAACTTCAAGCTGCCCAATGGCGAGACCTTCAAGGAGAAGTTCGGCCCGCGCGGTGTGCTGCACTGCTATGCGACGGACAAGGACGACACAACCGTTGACCCGCGCTTCGGCAAAGTGGGCAAGCAGACCATCGAGGACACCGGCCCGCTGACCAAGAAGCGCATGGAGACCATTGACGACGAAGTGACCGCCGGGGCGATCAAGTTCATGGACAAGGCGGCCAAGGACAACAAGCCGTTCTTCATCTGGTATAACACCAGCCGCATGCACGTTTTCACCCACCTCAGCCCCAAGTGGGAAGGCAAGTCGGGTTATGGCATTTATGCTGACGGCATGGTCGAGCACGACAACGACATCGGCCTGATGCTCGCTGAATTGAAGAAGCTCGGCCTCGACGACAACACGATCGTCATGTATTCCAGCGACAATGGCGCCGAAGCCTTCGGCTGGCCGGATGGCGGCACCACCGCACATCGCGGCGAGAAGAACACGCAATGGGAAGGCGGCTTCCGCGTGCCCTGCCTAATCCGCTGGCCCGGCGTCATCCAGCCCGGCACGATCATCAACAACATCGGCGCGCATGAAGACATGATGCCAACCTTGCTGGCGGCGGCGGGCGACCCGACCGTTAAGGAAGACTTGCTGAAGGGCAAGCAATACGGCGAAAAGTCCTTCAAGGTCCACCTCGACGGCTACAATCTGATGCCGGTATTTCAGGGCCAGGGCGAATGGCCGCGTCACGAGTTCATCTATTGGACCGACGATGGCAGCGTGTGCGCGTTGCGCTACAACGACTGGAAGATGACCTTTTTGCGCCAAAACTCTGTTGGCATCAAAGTTTGGGAAACCCCCTTTGAGCAACTGCGCTGGCCAATGCTTGAAAATCTGCGCATGGATCCCTTTGAAAGGTCTAGCGATCAAACCCAGGACGGACCCATGTGGGCCTCCGAGCACATGTTCATGCTCGCACCGGCTGGTGCCTACGTTGGCAATTGGATGCAGAGCTTCCGCGAATTCCCGCCGCGCATGAAGCCCGGCAGCTTCAGCCTCGACCGCGTGATGGAAAAAGTGACTGCACCTCATGGAGGCAGCAACTGACGCCACGCTTGTGAAACACGCGGGCGGGCCGAGCGGCCCGCCCGCGACTTCACCAGCGAGATCCCGATGCTCAGTAATCAGTAACCAGTAGTCAGAATGTGGAAGAAAGAAACGGTTATGAGCGACAAAACAAACGCCATTAAGATCACACGGATCTACGCGGAGCAGGGAAAGAGCCTCTTCGGCGAGCTGGAGATCGAGACCAGGCTGGCGGACATCGCGCCTCCGGCACCACAGATGGGCTTATCGGCGTGGTTCCCCGCCGCTCAATTCCAGTTGATGTCGCAACCGCCCGGCTGGGTAGGCGAATGGCATTACGCTCCGAAGCGGTTCTTGTTCTGTGTCCTGGCTGGCGAATTCGGCGCGGAAGTGAGCAGCGGTGAGCGCCGACAGTTTCCAGCCGGCGAACTGGTCCTGGTTGAGGACAAGCCCGGCCAGGGCCATCGGAGTTGGGTGGTCGGCAACACTAACCTCGTGACAGCCGTCGTCCAACTGGCGGATAACGCGCTGTTGAAGTGATCCCAAACTGAACCATGACAACCAGTTTGTCCGCCGCTGATTGAATCAAACCGCGCCGCGGACAGAACAGTAAGCCGATACAAAAAAGCAAACAAATGAAACGAAATGACCTGTTAAAATACGGTCTGACCGTGCTGACCGCTTCGACCGCGCTAATAGGCGCTGCCCGAACCGTGCACGCGGCGGACAAGAAACCCAACATCGTCGTCATCTGGGGCGACGACATCGGCCAGACCGACATCAGCGCCTATTCGATGGGACTGATGGGATTCAAAACCCCCAACATTGATCGCATCGCGAAGGAAGGCGCGATCTTCACGGACTTCTACGCGGAGCAGAGTTGCACGGCCGGGCGCTCCTCCTTCATCACCGGCCAATGCGGTTTCCGCACCGGCAATACCAAGGTCGGCATGCCCGGCGCCGCGCAAGGCCTGCAGCACCGCGACGTGACCATCGCCCAGTTGCTCAAGGCCCAGGGCTACGCCACCGGCCAATTCGGCAAGAACCATCTTGGCGACCGCAACGAGCACCTGCCCACCATGCACGGCTTCGACGAGTTCTATGGCGCGCTCTATCACCTGAACGCCTCCGAAGAGCCGGAATTGCCAGACTATCCGAAGGAGGCAGACTTCCCGAACTTCCTCAAGAACTTCGGGCCGCGCGGCGTGCTGGACTGCAAGGCCACGGATGTGGACGACCCGACGGTTGATCCGCGCTTCGGCAAAGTCGGCAAGCAGACCGTTAAGGACACCGGTCCGCTGACCAAAAAGCGGATGGAGATCATTGACGATGACATCGCGGATCGTTCAGTGGACTACCTCAAACGCCAGAAGGCCGCCGGCAAGCCCGTCTTCCTGTGGGTGAACTTCACGCACATGCACCTGCGCACGCACACCAAGCCCGAGAGCCTCGGCCAGGCCGGCCGCTGGCAGAGTCCTTACCACGACACCATGATCGACCATGACAAAAACGTCGGCCAGATCCTAAAGGCGCTGGACGATCTCGGCATGGCGGACGACACCATCGTCATGTATTCGACCGACAACGGCCCGCACATGAACACCTGGCCGGACGGCGCCATGACGCCCTTCCGCAACGAGAAGAACTCCAACTGGGAAGGCGCCTACCGCGTGCCCTGCATGATCAAGTGGCCCGGCCACATCAAACCCGGCACCGTGGAGAACGGGATCGTGTCGCACCTCGACTGGATGCCCACACTCCTGGCCGCGGCGGGTGTTCCCGATGTGAAAGAGCAACTCCTCAAGGGAATGAAAGTCGGAGACGCCACCTTCAAGGTCCATCTCGACGGCTACAACATGCTGCCGCTCCTGACGGGCCAGGTGAAGGAGAGCCCGCGCAAGGAGTTCTTCTACTTCAATGATGACGCCGAGCTTGTCGCCCTGCGCTACGACAACTGGAAGATGGTGTTTTCCGAACAACGCACCGAGGGAACGTTGCGGATTTGGGCCGAACCCTTCGTAACATTACGAGTGCCGAAGATCTTCAATCTGCGGACCGATCCCTACGAACGGGCCGACATCACGTCGAACACGTACTACGACTGGCTCCTGGACCACGTGTTCATCCTCGTTCCAGCGCAGAAAGTCGTCGGCGAATTCCTGGCAACGTTCAAGGAATTCCCGCCCAGCCAGAAATCAGGCAGCTTCAGCGTGGACCAGGTTCTGGAAACGCTGAAAGAAGGCGCCCAAGGCGGCAGTCGGTAACGCCCCGCTCGTGAAACACGCGGGCTATCCCCCTTCCTCCGGGATGGCCCGCGACTTCACTAGCGACCAGTGATCAGTAACCAGTAATCAGGAGCCAGAGAGTGAATCTATGAATGGCGCACAAGCCTTGTTCAAGGCCCTCACCGGCGCAGGGCTCGAGACCTGTTTCGCTCATCCCGGCACGTCCGAGGGCGCAAAGGAGATGAAAGGCGCCCACCAAATCGCGGTTCTGATGGTAATCCTTTTGATCTCATTAGGCTCCACCGTCAGCCTAACGGGCGCCGAAACGCAGTTGCTACCAGCGACGACGAATTCAACGGCGAACCCCGCACCTGAGCTCGATCTTGCAAGATCCTCCATTTGGCAAGGCGAAGTCGGTGCCGGTTTTCTGCCCTCGGCCCGGAACTTTGCTGTGGAAGCGGGTGTAGCGCCCGGGATGGCTGTTTTCGGCAGCACTCAGGCCCATGACCTCGCGCTGCTCAGTCTTTCGTACGGGCACATGCTCGGACAGGTGCAGGGGGAAGGTCATTGGTATCGCGGTAACTTTGAAGGCCGGCTGGAGTTGTTTGGCGGGGGAGAGTTCTCGCTCTCCGAACAATGGGTGATCGGCCTGACGCCTCACCTGCGCTACGACTTTGCCACGGGGACTCGTTGGGTTCCCTTCCTGGACATCGGCGCGGGCGTGTCGGCGACGGGAATCGGCCCCCCTGACCTGAGCGGCACCTTCGAATTCAATCTGCAAGCGGCAGCCGGTGTGCATTGGTTTCTGCGCGACAACTTCGCGCTGACGGGTGAGGTCAGGCTCCTCCACCTGTCGTGCGCGGGCATTCACTCGCCGAACCTCGGCGCGAACAACGTCGCTTTTATGATCGGCGTAACCCGGTTCTTCGGAAAATGAAACACTCTAGTCTGAAACTCCGCTACGGCGCTTGCGCGTCAGACTAATAACAAATGAGCACCAACGGCAAAATCCATCCCTCGGCGATCGTTCATCCCCATGCGCGCCTTGGCGCCGACTGTGAGATTGGCCCATACTGTGTCGTCGGCGAGCAGGTCGAGTTAGGCGATCGCTGCCGCTGTCATTCCCATGTGGTGCTGGGCGGCCACCTGCGCCTCGGGCACGATAACGAGATCTTCCCCTTCGCCTCGCTGGGTCTGCAGACGCAGGACCTGAAGTGGGCTGGCGGCTTAACCCGGGTTGAAATCGGCGACCGGAACACGTTTCGGGAAGGCGTCACCGTGCACAGCGCCACGGAAGACGGCGGCGTGACCCGGATTGGTTCGGACAACCACCTGCTGGCCTACGCCCACATCGCGCACAATTGTTCGCTCGGCAACCACATCGTTCTCTCCAACTTCGCTGGCCTGGCCGGCCACGTCGAGGTCGAGGACCACGTGGCGCTCGGGGGCTACGTCGCGGTTCATCAGTTTTGCCGCGTGGGCTGTTTTGCCATGGTGGGCGGCTGTTCGAAGCTGCGCCAGGACATGCCGCCCTATATGCTGGCGGACGGCAGCCCGGCGGAGGTCCGAACCATCAACAAAACCGGCTTGGAGCGGTGCGGCACGCCGGAAGCGACGCAAACCGCGTTGCGCCAGGCTTTCAAGTTCCTGTTTCGCGAAGGGCTCACTGTTTCCAACGCCTTAGCCCGCATCGAAACCGAACTGCCGCCCTTGCCGGAGCTCCAGCATCTTGTGCAATTCATCCGCCAGAGTGAGCGCGGGATCAGCAAATGATGCAGGAGACAGGCAATTGACGCCGTCCATAACTCCCAGTCAAAAGACCTCGAACAAGCAAAATATTATGAAGCACAAACACAACACCAAAAACCGCGGTCGCACCATCGTGACCGCTCTCGCAGCCACCAGCGCGGTGGCCTCCTCCGCGTTCGGCCAGGTGACCAACGCGCCCGCTGCGGACCCGATGGCCGCCTTCAAGACCGACAAAGGGCTCATCTCGCTCACCAAGGCGGCGCCGGAAATGACCCCGGTATCGGACTATACGGGGGACTTTTGGCATCGCACCACACTGTTCGACGACCCGGGCGGCTGGCGCACTCGTGCCTACGACAGCGGCTTGACCCTCGATGCGGAGCTCACACAGGTTTTCCAGGGGGTGGTGTCGGGCGGCAGCGCGAAGGGCAGTGGGAGCGGGGCGTATAATGGCTTGTTCGAGGCAAACCTGGATCTCGACACCGCCAAGGCGGGGCTGTGGTCGGGCGGGCTGTTCGTTTTTACCGAGCAGAGCAGCTTCGGCCACCCGCTGAAGAGCCAGCCGGGCAACCTATCACCAGTCAACGCGACGGCGCTGTGGCCGATAGCTTACGAGCCCAGCTCGGTGCTGACGGAATATCTCCTGATCCAAGCTCTGCCCCTCAACACAGTGGTCCTCTTCGGCCGGCTCGACCCCTCCAAATACCTGGACCAGAACTCGTTTTCGTGCAACTCGGATTACCAGTTCCTCAATGTCAGCATGAACTCCAACCCGCTGTTTGGCCGGTTCCTGACCTACTCGATCTATGCTGCCATTTTCATGACCAAAATGAGCGAAGACTTCACGCTCGCCTACGGGGTCTGGACCCCCAATTCGCAACCGGGCGATTACGGCGGGAATTGGGACGATTATGGCGCTGCGCTCTATCCGATGTTCAAATACAAAGCTTTCGATCTTCCGGGAGAGATCCAGGTGATCGGCGCATATACCAGCAAGAACGCCGCCGATGTGGCTAATCCGCGGTTTGTGCCGGGCCAGATCACCGGTAACGGGCCCACCAAGAGCGACAACTGGATCGGGGAAGTCAGTGGCGAGCAGTACATCTGGCAGCCGAAGGGGGCTTCGGTGCCCGAGGCGGAGGGAGGCCACAAAGAAGAGTACCACGTGCCGACGAAGGACTTCGCGCAGGACCAGCCAGGCATTGGCCTTTTCTGCCGATTCTCGTGCACGCCTGCGGATCGAAGCGCCTATAACGTATATCTGAGCGGTGGCATCGGTGGGCGTGGCGCCATTCCGGGCCGACCCCATGATCGGTTCGGAGTCGGTCCCTATTGGATCAAGGAATCGAAGGATCTCAACAGCCTGGTGGGAAACCGGCTGGGAGATGAGGTGGGACTGGAGGCGTTCTACAACTTTGCGATCACACCCTATTTGCAGCTCAGCTTCGATGCGCAGTGGATCAGCCCGGGGATCCTCTCAAGTACCGATGCCGTGGTTCTCGGCAGCCGACTCAACATACGGTTCTGATGGAGGGGCAGTCCTAACCTGGCAGCTTTCAGTAGAATGACGCTTAAGGAGTAAACCTTGCAGCCACAGACGCTTACAAATATGGCTAAAGCCGCGGCCCCTCGGCCCGCGTTCCTGAACTCATGCGCGCCTTGCCCAATCTCGAACCAATCGCTGCCCTCGTGCGGTTCGGATTCGGAACTCCCTGCGCCATCGCTACTTGTGCTTACGCAGCCTGTTTCACCAGCACCGCTCCACACCCTCTCCAGCACCTCTCCAGACCCACACCGGAGGTTGAAATTGAACCTACGGTGTGGGTCTGGAGAGGTACTGGAGAGGATAGCCAGGGGGTGGGGCGGGCTGGTCAGTCAAAAAACGTGCCTGCTGGCTTCCGCTGAGCTAATCAGACCCGGATTTACTCGCGGAAAGGTGAGCCTTCGATTTGCACCGGAAGTGACCACCCCTCTTTGCAGACTTCGACCTTACGTTGGAACTCGGCTCGGTTCCTTATGTAAGCGCTATTCCCCTGACGGGGCTGCAGTTTCTGACCGGAACGGCCTTAGCGAATAAACCATACGACGCCATGCTCCTGAAACTGCTCATCGCCGGTGTTCTGGTGGTGGTGACCGTAGCCATCCATGCTGTTGGGTTCTCCGCGCTGCTCCGGGCCATGATCCGGTCGCGCGCCATGGACCAGTCGGGCTTCCGTCCGGTCACCGCGATAGTGATCGTCCTGACTTGCTGGCTGATCCTGGTCCACCTGGCCGAGATTGCCGTCTGGGGGCTGTTCTATTGCTGGCAGGGCTGCCTGCCCGATGCCGAGTCCGCGTTCTACTTTTCCGCAGTCAGCTACACGACCGTTGGCTACGGTGATCTGGTGTTGACCAAGGCGTGGCGAATCTTGGCACCGCTTGAGGCATTGACGGGCATTCTCATGTGCGGGCTCTCGACCGGCCTTTTCTTCGCGCTCGTCACGCGGTGGCACAGCAACTGGGTGCGCCGGAGAAACGCGTTAGAACCTCAGGCTGCGCCGCCACCAAAAGCAGAACTGTGAAGCACAACCAACAGAAAGGAATACGATCATGAACGAAAAGCTGAAGCAATACTGCGACCGTTTGCAGGACGAAGTTAAGCCTGCGGAAGCCTCCCTGGCGCGGGTCGGCCTACACTTGATTAATCCAGAGCTAACTCCGTTGGCCGACTGGAAAGCCTCGTTGCAGGCGGCCACGACCGATTACAGGGCAAAGCGTGAACAAGCGCAGCAGGCTGCCCAGCGGGTCAAGGTCTGGTTCGAGGAAATGGAGAACAGGGCAGCAGTTCCGCTCGACGAGTCCAACCTGGGTGGCGAGGCCATTAAAGCCGAGAGCCAGGCGGACAGGGAGGAAGGTCTCGCCCTGGATGCATTGGCAGTCGCGGCGCACGCCATCCTGCAGGCGGAGGTGGCCATCCTTACGGCCTTTAAGACCCGTAAAACCGCGTTCGACCTCGAGAGATTCCGTAACGAGTTCTGAATGAACGTGCGGCATCACAGACAAGACATGAAGCCCACGCGCACGCACGCGTTTAGCGTAGCGGTCCCCCCGCCGCATAGCGCAGGCTTCCAAGCCTAATGCCACTAGGATTTGCCACTCTGTTTGCAACCGTTGTCCCGGAGGGATACCCCGAGAATAGCCCAACGTTTCAACGTTGGGGGCCAGCGTCAGGTGAACCCAAGTCCCGAACGGGACGGCCGAGGTCACTCCCACAAATAGCGCTCGTCAAACGCAATACGGTGTTTCTTGAGCAAAGCCAGAAATTCCTCTTGAAAGCTCATCTTGCGATGGTGCTCTTCCTGGCTCTTGATGTATTCAATAGTCTTGTCCAATTGCGAGACGCTGACACTAAAAGCGCCATATTTCACCTGCCACCCAAAGAGCCGGTGTTCTGGAAAAGTCTCATGCACCCATTTGGAGGAGCCGCCCTTAATGAGTTGTAGCGCTTTGGCAACCGACAGAGTCGAGGGCAAAGACAGCAGAACATGGACATGGTCCTGCACGCCACCAATTTCGATGGCCTTCATTTCGTTGTTTCGTGCGATACCGCCCAAGAACGGCCAGAGCCTATCACGGAGCGAGGGCGGGATCAGCGGTCGGCGTTCCTTGGTACTGAACACGCAATGGAAATAAGAGCTCACGTAAGACATGCCGCTCATTCAGTCGTCCCTTCGGGACTTAGGCAAGGTTGGAATTGCGCGCTCCCAACGTTGAAACGCTGGGCTATTATCGAGCGTCCCTTCGGGACCCGCGGGCGAAAAGCCTGGTTCGGATTTCGGACTTCGGCCTTCTTTCGGATTTCGGGCCTCGGCACTCGGGTTTTGGGGCGCTCAGGGCACCTTGCCCTTGCCTTTCTCACGTTGCTCGCCGCCCTGGGCCGCGTCGGCGCCAGTGGCGCGGAGGTCCCCGACTGGACTCAAATCGAAAAGAACGGGCTATACCCGGTCATCACTGCCCCGTTTGCCTTATACCATGACGAGAGCAATGAGGTCATCCAGGCTCTCGCAATCAACGGTGTCTATCAAGGCCAGTATTGGAGCGTCAATGCGAAGCAGGGCGATGCCAGCGGGTGGGAGAACCGCCGCATTTACATCGGTGGGTCAGCCGAGTTCCTCCACCAATTGGACGTCCAGGTAATGGTGAAACTGGGAGAGACCTTCGATCCCGTTTATGATGGGCTTCACACCGCGTTTCTGAAATGGACGCCCGATCAGGCGGTCTCCTTGAGCCTGGGGCGCCTGGACTACTTCTCCTTTGCCGGACCCGAACAAGGTGCGTCTTCCACCCGGATCAGCTCTTTCGAACACGGCCTGCTGGTAAACCAGCTTGCGCCCACGGAAATCGTGGGCGCCTTGTTGCAAGGCAGACAGGGGCCGTTCTCGGGAAACGTGGGCCTTGTGAGCGGCAGCACCACGGAGAATTTCACGGATTTTGCCGGTGGGGTCGGGGTGCTCGCCGGCGTGAGCTATGCTCTGCCGCTCTTCTACGACAGCGGAAGCCTCAACCTCGATTATGTGTTCAACAATGGCAACGCGTCGAACAATGCCCTTAAACCCTACGACCAGGTGCTTTCCCTTTGGCATCAGGGGCGAGTCGGTCCGCTCCGTGCGGGCGTGCAGTTGATTGGGGCACACGGGCTGGGCACCCGCCCGGCGGTGTTCGGCGTGACGGCGCAGGCCGCCTGGCTGTGCGCCAAGGACGTGTTCCGCAAGGGTGACGCCTTTCAGGCGGTCCTGCGCTACCAATATGCCGTCAGCGACGGGGATAACGGGCTGAATTTGCAGCAACGTTATGAGCAGGAGGTGGTGCCCGGCGGTGTGGGCGACGCTTACAACGCAGTGTATGTGGGCCTCAATTACCTCATTCATGGCAACCAGCTAAAACTGATGAACGGAGTGGAATATTCCGTGATGCAGAATTCTGCGCTCGGCCACGACAGCTTCAATGGCTGGACGTTTATAACCGGGGTGCGGTTGTATTTCTGAGGCAATGAGCTCACTTCGTCCCCCTGCCGCGTACTGCACCGAAGGACAGTACGACTCGGCACCAACGGACAATTCCCGAGCCAGCCTGCTGCGCGTAAGGTCGTGGCCTGAAAAAGCAATGACTGCGTTAGCAAAAGCTCAAAGCCGCTGGCCCGTTGCCGGCGCCGCGTGTTTTGTCTTCGACGTCCAAATTTCCGGGCTGTCAGGGCTTGATTGCGCGCTCGACATCCCGCCCGATTTCCAGCGCGACGTGCTGGCCGGGCGGCGCCCGACGATCCAGCTCAACGTTGACGCGACGCGTGTCAGCCAGGCCCTCTCCGGCAGCGGCTACGTTCAATCCATTGCGGAGGGAGAAGTCAACGCGTTCGTCGCGCGCGATCGCCAGGACTCGAAGCCCTCGGTGGACCTCGCCGTGCGGGTCCGGTTCAACCCCGAGCTGGCACGCTTCTGGTTCGGTGCGATTAATGCGGTGATCAACCAGGTCACGTTGCTCTCTATCCTGCTTTGTGGCGCGGCGCTGATCCGCGAGCGCGAGCAAGGCAACATCGAACACCTGCTAGCGATGCCGGTGACCCCGTTCGAGATCATGACCGGCAAGGTCTGGTCAATGGGGCTGGTGGTGCTGGTAGCCTGCGGGGCTTCCCTTGTTTTCGTGGTACAAGGGCTGCTCTCTGTTCCCATCCAGGGTTCCATCCCGCTGTTCCTGGCTGGCGCGGCGATCAGTCTCTTCGCCACGACCTCGATGGGCATTTTCATGGGCACGGTCGCCGGTAACCTGCCCCAGTTCGGCCTGCTGTTGATTCTGACGATCCTGCCGCTCCAGATGCTCTCCGGCGGCGCGACGCCCTACGAAAGCATGCCCCAGTTCGTCCAATACGTGATGCTTGTAGCGCCCACCACGCACTTCGTAAAGTTGGCGCAGGGCATTCTCTATCGAAATGCGGGCCTGGGTATCGTCTGGCCGCAATTCCTCTCGCTCGCCGCGATTGGCGCCACCTTCTTCGGCATCGCGGTCACTCGCTTCCGGAAGACAATCGGCACGATGGGGAACTGAACGGGGTTATGACGTCCACGCCCCATCCGACCGCGCCGGGCCGTTTCCCGATCCTGCAGGGTGTGCTGCCGCTCAGGGCCGCGCGGATCCCGGCGGAAATCCTGGCTGGGATCACGCTGGCCGCCATCGCCATCCCCGAGGTGATGGGCTACACCAAGATCTCTGGCACGCCGGTGATCACCGGCCTCTACACCATGCTCATCCCCACGGTGCTGTTCGCCCTGTTCGGCTCGTCCCGGCACCTGGTGGTGGGCGCCGATTCGGCAACGGCGGCCATCCTCGCCGCCAGTCTCGTGGGAATCGCCTCCGCCGGCTCGGAGCAATACCTGGCTTTGGCCGGCGTGCTGGCGCTGATGGCCGCGGTCTTCCTGATTCTGGCGCGCGTCCTGCGCCTGGGATTCCTGGCCGACTTTCTCTCGCGCACCGTGTTGATCGGGTTCCTGACCGGGGTCGGCGTTCAGGTCGCGCTGGGGCAGTTGACGGGCATGCTCGGCCTCAAGGGGGGCGGGCACGGCACGCTGGGGAAGCTGTGGCACAATTTGCAGCAACTCGCCCAGGTCAGCCGCTACGAGTTGATGATCGCGCTGGCCGTGCTGGGGGTCATCTTCGGGCTCAAGAAGATTTCGAAGAAAGCTCCGGGGGAATTGGTCGCGGCGATCGGCGCCATCGTCGCAAGCTGGGCGTTCGGACTCAACACAAAGGTGCACGTGCTTGGAACTGTTCCCAGTGGTCTGCCACACCTGGGTCTGCCCGCGATGGACTGGAACTGGCAGGTCATCACGACCTTGATTCCAACCGCGTTTGCGATGTTCGTGGTCATCCTGGCCCAAAGCGCGGCGACTTCCAGCGCCTTTGCCACGCGCTACGGCGAGAGTTTCAGCGAGAACAGCGACCTGGTCGGCCTGGCGCTGGCCAACATTGGCGCCGGCCTGTCCGGCACTTTTGTCGTCAACGGCAGCCCCACCAAGACGCAAATCGTGGACAGCGCCGGAGGCCGCAGCCAACTGTCGCTGCTGGCGATGGCGGCGGTCGTGTTGCTGGTCCTGCTCTTCCTGACCGGACCGCTGGCATTCATGCCCGAAGCGGCCTTGTCGGCCATCGTATTCCTCATTGGCGTCCACCTGATTGATATCACCGGGATGCGGAAGATCTTCGCGCAACGGCGATCGGAGTTCTGGGTGGCGCTCGTCACCGCGCTGACGGTCGTGGTGGTGGGCGTCGAACAGGGAATCCTGCTCGCCATCGCGCTGTCGCTCATCGAACACACTCGCTACGGGTATCGGCCAAAGAACGCGGTGCTGGTGCCGGGCGAATCGGGCGGCCGGCAACCAATGCCGGTGGCGACGGCCGCGCAAGCCGCTCCCGGCCTGGTCATCTACCGGTTCACGCATAGCTTGTACTATGCGAATTGCCAGCAGCTCTCAGAGGAAATCTCGTTTCTTGCGCACACCAAGGAGCCGCCGGTGCGCTGGCTCTGCCTCGACGCGTCCGCGGTGGACAATGTGGACTACTCGGCGGCGGAAACTCTCCGGTCGGTTCACGCGAGCTTGAAGGCGAGCGGCATACGCCTGGTCATTGCGGAGGTCATGGACCTCCAGACCAGGACCGCCTACCAATTCAAGGAGCTGTTCGGTGCGGATGCCTTCTACGATCATCTGGAAGATGTCGTGAAGCAGTATCGGCAGCATTTCAACATCGCAGCTTCGTCCAAGCAACCAGACCCGACTGCCGGGGGGGATTGATCGGGGCGCATGACGACCGCGCGGCAGGGCATGAAGGCGGCGGGCCTTGGAGCGGCCGGTCATCAATTGGGCGTGTCCGGCACGGGTCGGCCCGCCACTTCACCAGTGAGATCAGAGAAGCAACTATCAAAGCAACAAACAAAGCAAGAAAGGACCGCAGTTATGAGACTCAATCAAAGCACATTCCTCATCCTTCTGACCGTCGGCATGGCCATGGCGGCTCGGGTGGGTAACGCACAAACCACTGACGAACAGATCCAGGTCGCCCGAAGCGCGCTCAAAGCCGACCGCAAGGCAACCGTGGCTGAGACCATGCAGTTCACCGCTGAGGAAGGCAAAGCCTTTTGGCCGCTCTACGAGCAGTATCAGGCTGAAGTGCTCAAACAAGGAGACGCCCTGCTCAAGCTCGTCAGGGAGTACGCCCAACTATACCCCAACGTTCCCGACGACCGAGCCAGGGCCATGCTCAAAGAACTCGGCGACCTTGAGAAGAAGCGGGTGGAAACCAAGGGCTCCTACCTCAAGAAGATTGCGAAGGTGATGTCGCCAGCCAAGACGCTGCGATTTGCCCAGGTCGAGACCCGGCTCGATTTGGTGCTGCGGCTCCAACTCGCCGCCAGCATCCCGCTGGTGCCCATTGAAGGCCGCTGGACCGGCGAGGCAGCCGCTGCTGCCGGCGCGGTGGAGGGCGTTCCAGGAGGAAGCGTGGTGGCCACGTACGAGCTGACGGCCTTTGTGGCGGCCATTGACAAGGCCAGCCGCAAGATCACGCTCGTGGATGCCGCTGGAATCAAGAAGACGGTGAAAGCCGGGCCGGAGGTCATCAACTTCGATCAGGTCCGGGTCGGTGACCAACTCAAGATCACCGCCACCGAAGAACTGGTGGTCTCTGTGACCGGAGCGGGCGAGACGCCCAGCGACGGCGGGGCCCAGTTGGTGGCCCTGGCGCCCAAGGGGGCTAAACCGGGTGCCATCATGGCGGGTACAACCCGGGTTACGGCCAAGGTCACCGCCATTGACGCCGAGCACCACCAGGCCACCCTCCAATTCGAGGATGGCTCGAGCCGGACCTTTCCCGTCCGCGAGGACGTGGATCTGGCCAAGCGGAAGGTCGGCGACAGCGTGGTAATCCGGATCACCGAAGCGTTGGCCATTCAGGTGGCCAAACCGTAGCGGGAGGAGAAAGTGATTCAGCCAGTTGGAGTTGATACCAACTGGCTGATTAGCTCCCGCTATCGCCGCCCGCTCAGCAACCTCGCTCGCCATCCGAGTCAAATAACCCATGCCCGACGACCCTGTTCAGGCCACCAAGCCCTTGCTCGAACCGAGCGAGCGCATCGCCGAGGTGCTCTTTGGCCTGATCATGTTTCTTGCCATCACCGGTTCGCTGCGAGTGGCCACGGCGGGGCCCGATAGTGTGCATCGGATGCTCGGAAACGCCCTGGGATGCAACCTGGCTTGGGGAATCATTGATGCGGTGCTCTATTGCCTGGGCCGCGGGGCCGAGCAGGGCCGGGGTCTCATCGTTTATCGCGCCGTGCGCAAAGCCACTGACCCGCAGAAGGCACACCGCCTGATCGCGGACACGCTGCCGGCGGTCGTCGCGTCCGTCCTCCAGCCGGCGGAGCTGGAATCCATCCGCCAGCGTTTGAAGCAACTTCCTGAGCCGCCCGACCGGGTGCGCCTCCGGAAAGAAGATTGGTTGGCCGGGCTCTGGGTGTTCCTGTGGGTGGTCCTCAGTATGTTTCCCCTCGCGCTACCTTTCATCTTCATGCAGAACGCCATGGCGGCTCTGCACGTCTCCAACGCCATCGCCATGGTGATGCTGTTCGGGATGGGCTATGCTTACGGACGCCTGACCCTGCGCGACCCGTGGTCCAGGGGAATTGCCATGGTCATCATCGGCCTCACGCTCGTGGCCCTCACCAAGGTGTTTGGAGGATAAAGCCGCTACGTTGAGGCAAGATGTGCCAGAGTGGGTTTTGCCTGCGACTGCCAGCGTGAACCACGGGCCCAGATTTCGTTCCGCGGCTGCGGCATTTATTGCCTGTCTCAGTGTGGTGCCAGCCAGTCCCGCCGCGGAAGCGCCGACCAACGCGGCCCCGGTGCCTTTCCTGCTGAATGACCGGCTCGGCCATGCCACCCGCGTGCCGACCAATGAGGTGCCTTCATCATTGCATCCGCCCGCCAGCATCGGCCTGGAACAACAGATACCGGTTCCGCTCAAAGGCACCCCGCAGGCGGACGACGTGCGCGACCGCATCCTTGAAAGCAAAACCGGCCGGCAGTGGCTTCCGCCCACACCGCCGGTCCTGATGCCTTACCTCGCCAACCTGGATGAGTATGGCAACACGGCGATCCAACCAGGCGCGCTTTTCGATTTTGAGCCGGTGTTCCCGGCTCAGGCAGCCAAGTACGCGCTTTCCGACGTTGGATTGCGCTACAGTTTCTATCAGAGCCTCACGATGGTCAGCATGACCGACGTGGCTTCCGGCGCCAGCGCGTTGCAGTATTACACTGCGACCTTCTTCGGAAAGTGGGCGGTGACCGAGGTGAACGATCCGGTGCGCGCCAACTGGCTCAGCACGGAGGCGAATGTCCAGCTTGGGCTTTCTCCTGCCAGTCGCATCCAGTCCCCTCAGGGCAATCTCGGCACGGTCGTAAATCCGCTGGCGACGGTGTATGGGCCGAATGGCGCCTGGATGTCTGAGCTCGCGTGGCAGACCTCGCTGGCGGACGGCAAAGTCGTGGTGCTCGCCGGTTTGGTGGACCAAAGCAATTATCTCGATGCGAATACCTACGCAAATACCAGCCAGGGGCAGTTCCTCAACAGCGCGCTCTGCAACAGCTCCGTGCTGCCGCTTCCCTACAATAACCTCGGCCTGAATCTTCAGTGCCAACCCAGCGATCGGTGGTATGTGATGCTGGGCACCGGCGCAAACAATCAGGCCGCAGGCCAGTCGCCCTTCAATGATCTTGGCTTCGACAACTGGTCTTACCTGCTGGAGTTTGGACTGACACCCAGGAATGTGCTGGGCCTGGGCTCTGGAGTCTATCGTGTGCAGCCCTTTGTGGCCACGGTGCACGGGGTGACCCAGGCCGGCCTGGGCTTGAATGCGCAGCAACAACTGGGCACGAACTCGCCGTTTGGCTGGTTCGGACGTTTTGGCGTCGGCGGGTCGCAGGTGACACTCGACGGCGCGGCGGCGCAGGTAGCCACCGGCATCGCGATGCAGGCGCCGCCGCAATACATCGGCCTCTCCCGCAGGCGGAGCAGCGATTACGCCGGCGTCGGATTCATCTGGAGCCGGCCTTCCGCGCTCATGGAGCCCGTGGCGCACCAAAACGAATACGGATTGGAGGCGATGTATTTGCTCCAACTGACCCCGTTCACCTCGCTTCAAACCGACGTGCAGTTTATCTGGAATCCGGCCGGCAACGCGGCCGCGGAGCGTAACATCGTGTTCCAACTTCAACTCAACCTAACCTGGTGAGAACCGACTGATCACTGACCACTGCTCACATGTCACTCCCCTCACCCCTCGCCCCGCGTCGCGTACTGCACCAAAGGACAGTACGACTCTGCACCAAGGGACAATTCCCGAACCAGCCTTCCTGCGCGTAATGTTGAGCCTTAAGAACCAACGACTCCGCTAGCAAAGGCTTAAAAGCGGCCGGCCAGATGGCAACGAAAGAAATTCGCCGGAACGGTCGTCGTGATAGAAGACGATGAAAGCATGAAGCAGGCACCACAGCGATTGATGCGGGCAGGCGGTTTCCCGCCGCGCGGGACGCAGCCAATAAGGCTATGCGGATCCTGAGCCTAACCTCAAGCCCCGGGTCAGCCAACGGCTGGCCGTTCCCGGATGCATTTCAACCTCGAACAGGCGGTCGAGGGTTACCAGGAACACGTCGGCGCTCCGGCATGGTCGCAAAAGCAAAACCCGTCACGCACCTGTGAACACCTCGCTCACCACCGCCATTGCCTCGGCCTGCCTGCTCGCCGCCGTGTGGATGGGGATGCGGCTTCGCTGCTTCCTCCCCGAGCATCACTTGAGCCCGGACAGCAGGGACACCGTGAAGCTGGCCATGGGCCTGGTCGCCACCATGTCGGCTCTGCTGCTGGGTTTGCTCGTTAACTCTGCCAAGACTTCTTACGACACCACTCGCACTCAGGTGATGCAGAAGGCGTCCAGGTTCGCCCTCCTCGATCGGGTGCTGGGTATCTACGGGCCGCGGGCCGCGGAAGTGCGAGGCCAGTTGCACGCCTTGATTGAGGAATCAACGCGGCGTCTGTGGCCGGACGATGCCGATTTTCCGGCGGGATGGAAGCCCAATCCCGAGATCGGCAATGCCTTCTACGCTGCCCTCCTTAAGCAGGAGGTACGCGACGACACGGAACGTACCCTCAAGGCGCAGGCCGTGAGCCTGGCCTTCGAAATCGGCCAGCTTCACTCGCTTATGCTGGCTGAATCGACCGCGTCCCTCTCCAAACCGATGCTGATTGTTGTGGTCCTATGGCTCGTAATGATTTTCCTCCTTTTCAGCCTGATCGCACCGCCAAACGCCACTGCCAACTTCGCCCTGATCTCTTCGGCTTTGTGCGCGGCTGGCGCCATCTTTCTGATTCTGGAGCTGAATCACCCGTTCGACGGCCTAATGCGAATCTCCAGCGAACCGATGCTCAATGTATTGCGCCCGCTAGGGACGCAGGGACCATGAATATGACCCAATGCGCCACAATCTCCAGGTATGGCTAAACGCATGAAAACGAAAACCATCAGCATGACGGCGTTGGCCCTGTTGCCGGTCGCCCTGTTCACCCTAGCCTCGTGCTCGTCCACCTCCGAATCACCGCCCCCGGTGGGGTCGGCCGAAGTGACCTACAAAAAAGGTGTCCCTGGAGGAATGGTCGTCCAGACCGACAAAGTCACTGCCACCGTGACCGCGGTTGATCAAGCCAAACGCACGGCTACGCTCCAGGGAGCCAGCGGGAAGGAATTTACAGTGAAGGTAGGGCGGGAGGCTGTCAATTTTGACCAAGTCCGCGTAGGCGACCGGGTTATCATTACCGTGACCCAGAAAGTTGCCGTCTCTCTCGCCGACAACGCTGCGAGCGCGGGGGATGGTGCAGCCGCAGTGGCAGCGCCCGCCCCGAACGGCGGCCCACCGGGTGGCTCCATTCGAGTGACCGGCACGATTGTCGCGATCGATCCGGACAAGCGCATCGCCACGCTGCAGTTTGAGGACGGCGGCACTCAAACGTACCCGATCCGCGCCGACATCGACTTGGGCCGACTTAAACTGGGTCAACAGGTGGCTTTCCGCGTGACCGAGATGACTGCCATTTGGGTAGAGAAGGTCCAGTAGGTCACTGAATACTGATTACCTTGCCACAGGCCACCTGCCCCTTACCAAGACCCTCAAACATGAGTAATCCCGACCACATTCCCGCGCGGCTTACGGCTCGGCGGAAGGAGAACGCTGTTCTTCTCGTCGAGATCGCCGGCGATTGGCTTGATCGCTCCTCGTTGCCGGGCATTACCGCCGTCGAGGCAGAACTGTCCGGGGCCGGCGTGAAGGCGCTGGAGTTCGATGCCAGTGCTTTGGGTCGCTGGGATAGCGCCCTGATGGTGCGCATCTCTGCTATCCACGACCTCTGCGTTAAAGCCAAGATCGAGTTCCGCGCCTCCTCCCTGCCCGAAGGCCTCGCGAAGTTAATCGCCCTCTCTGAGGCGGTGCCGGAAAAAGCCGACGCCGCGCGCAAGGAAGTGACGCCGTCTTTCCTCGAGCGGGTAGGCGAGTCGGGGGTGGCGGCCTGGGCCGGCGGCGCAACGATGTTGAGCTTCCTGGGCGAGAGCGTGGTCGCCTCGCTGAAGTTGGTCCGCGGCCTCGCCCAGTTTCGCTGGTCCGACACCCTCATGATCATCCAACAGTGCGGGCCGGAGGCTTTGGGTATCGTGGGCCTCATCAACTTTCTCATCGGCATGATCCTCGCCTTCGTCGGCGCGACCGAACTGACCCAGTTCGGGGCGTCCATCTACACCGCCGATCTCGTGGCCGTGGCCACCGTCCGCGAGATGGCCTGCATCATGACTGGCATCATCATGTGCGGCCGCACCGGTGCGGCGTTTGCCGCCCAATTGGGCACGATGAAGGTGAACCAGGAAATTGAAGGGTTTCAGACGTTTGGCATCTCGCCCTTTGAGTTTCTCGTCCTGCCGCGCATGTTGGCGCTGGTCCTGATGATGCCGCTGTTGTGCCTCTTTGCCAACGTCATCTCCATCGCCGGCGGGTTTCTGGTCTCGACCCTGATGCTGGATGTCTCCCCGTTGCTTTATCTCCACCGGACCGTCGAATCCATCAGCCTGACGACATTTGTGCTGGGGGTTGCCAAGGGCGGCTTCTTTGGCGTGATTATCGCCCTGACCGGCTGTTTGCGCGGGATGCAATGCGGCAGCAATGCGGCCGCCGTCGGCCAGGCCACCACCTCGGCGGTGGTGACCGGGATCACCTGGATCATCGCCTCCGATGGCATCTTCGCAGTGATCTGCAACGCCCTCCACATCTGAGTCATGACTACCGAAGACAACATCAAGATCGAGATTCGCGACCTGACGATGGCCTACGGGTCGTTCGTGGTCATGCGCGATATCAACGCGCAGGTGCGGCGCGGCGAGGTGTTCATCATCATGGGGGGCAGCGGTTGCGGGAAGAGCACCCTGCTGCGGCACATGATTGGGCTCAAGCAGCCCGCCCAAGGCGACATCTATTACGATGGGATACCCTACTGGCAATCGGATGAGGCCGTCCGGCAGGGAAAGCTGCGGAGCTTCGGCGTTCTGTTTCAAGGCGGCGCCCTGTGGAGCTCGATGACCCTGGCGGAAAACATCGGCCTCGTCCTGGGCGAATACACCGATTTCCCGCCGGCGGAAATCCGCGCCATCGCCAAGCTCAAGCTGGCGCTCGTCGGCTTGAAGGGCTTCGAAGATTACTATCCGGCGGAAATTTCCGGCGGCATGTGCAAGCGCGCGGGGCTGGCCCGTGCCCTCTCCCTCGACCCGGATGTGCTCTTCTTCGACGAACCCTCGGCCGGCCTCGACCCAATCAGCTCGCGCAACCTCGACGAGCTGATTCTCCAGCTCCGCGACAGCCTCGGCGCGACGTTTGTGGTCGTGACCCACGAGCTGGCCAGCATTTTCACTATCGCCGACAACTCCGTCTTCCTGGACCCCAATACCCGTACCATGCGAGCCAAGGGCAACCCGCGGGAGTTGCTGAAGCACTCGACCGATCCGGCGGTGCAGCAGTTTCTCACCCGCAGTAAGGCCTCGGCCCAGCCGTCCACACAATCCTCCTGAGTTATGAGTAAGAAAATCAACAACACCTCCATCGGCCTATTCATCGTCACCGGCGTGGCGCTGGGCGTCACCGGCCTGCTGCTCTTCAGCTCGTCGAAGATGTTCAGCAAGTCCCACTATGACATTATCTATTTCAAGGAATCGCTCAATGGCCTGAACGAAGGCGCCCCGGTCAAATACCGCGGTGTGACCGTCGGCTCGGTAAAGCAGGTGATGATCCGCTTCAACCAGGCCACCGATGATAATGCCATGCCGGTGATCATCGAAATCGAGGACAACCTGGTGCGGCGGCGGCTGAGGGACGAGGCAGACGTGCTATTGTACAACAAAGTGACCTCCGAGCAGGTCAGAGAGGCCCGGATCAAAGCAGGTCTGCGCGCCTCTCTTCAGACCGAGAGCCTCGTCACTGGCGTGCTCTACGTGGACCTGCGGATCAATCCCAAAGCGCCACCGGCGGTCTTCCACCAACTGGAGAAGAAATATGCCGAGCTGCCCAGTGAAGAGACCCAGATCCAGCAGCTATTCGAGAACCTCGGCAGCCTCGACCTCAAGAGTCTGCAGACCAACATCAACGGGCTCATCATCCATCTCGATAGCACGGTGGGTGATTTGAGGATGGCTGACATCAACTCCGGCGTCACCAATCTACTGTTCTCGGTTAATCGCCTCGTCACCGATCCCGACATCACCAACGGCCTGGCGGCCCTCCGTCCTACGCTCGAACAATACCGCGAGCTGGGCGCCAAAATCACCGGCAAGGTTGACCCCCTGGCCGATAGCATCACCAACACGCTCGCCGGGGCCGATCGCGCGCTGGCCCAAATCCGCGGCGCCGGCGAGAACCTGCGTAGGGTCCTCGCCCCCGACTCCCCGGTCCTTGGTGAGCTTGACCGAACCCTTGAACAACTCGCCGGCGCCTCGCAGTCCGTTGCTGCGCTTGCCGACTTTCTGAAGGAACACCCGAACGCACTCATCGCTGGCCGCAAACTCCCCAAGCAACAACCATAAACAGCAACAACCATGAATAGCACATTTGAATCTGGAACTTCAGCCGCCGGGACCGGTAGCTATAACCGGCTCAGCGCCCGCGCAATCGTGACACGCATCGCCGCCTTGACCTTGGCCGTCGCCCTCGGTGCCGGACTTACAGGTTGCGGCATCCTCAAACCGGCCGAGTCCACAGCTCGCTATTTCGTGCTGAAGCCCCTGCCGTCCAATGGGCCGGGGCCGGTGGCGTTCAACTCCGTGGCCGTGGGCCTCGGCCAAGTCAAACTCCCGGCCTATCTCTTCAACACCTCGCTGGCCATCAGCAAAGGCACCAACGAAATCGAATACCTCCCGTCGGCCTTCTGGGCTGAGCGCCTGGACACAGGGTTCCAGCGTGTGCTGGCCGCTGACCTCGCGGCCATCTTGCCTGCGGAGCAGGTTCGCCTGTCCTCCTGGCAGAGCGAGGATGTCACCGCGGAAGTCCAGGTCACCGTCGAGCAGTTCGACGTGGACGCCAAAGGCCAGGGTGTGTTGGTCGCGCAATGGCGCATCCTCTCACCGGGCGGCGAGAAGATACTGAAGGCCGGCGGCAGCCGTCTCTCGCGCCAGGGTCCGCCGCCAGGCACGAGCCCCTCCGGCGCCGTCGCCACCCTGAGCGAGCTCGTCGCTGATCTCAGCCGCCAGTTGGCCCAGTCGCTCCGGGAAGCGCCCTCCGGCCAGGCAGCACCTGTCGCCAAGTGACCCACAGCACCGCGCCGGCACGACCTGCCCTCGCGCCTGAATCAGCCACGGCCAAGTCCGATGCGCCTGGCGCTTGGGCGCCGAAACCGAGGAGGGCCGCGGACGCAGTCATGTGCGCGCCCCGGAGCGTGTCTTAGACACCTTGAGCGCTGACCTCCCGCGACGCTCATCGATCGCATCATCTGGACACGGCGACGGACGTGAGTTCGGCAGCCGCCCTTCGATTCAGCGTCCAGTTCAAGTGTCGTTTCGTAGTTGATTGGGCAAACCTTTAGAGCTACCTGCGACGGCAACGCCGGGGAGGTTAGCCCGCCGAAAGGCATCGAAGCCCCCCGCGAGAGCTACCGATTAATCGCCCGATGCAGATCTTCTTGCGGAGACGTTCCACGACTATAGACCTCAAACAATCAAGCTTATGTCTAGCCCCGCGCCGAGAGGCCACCGCCGCCAGCGGTCCCCCACCCCATTCCTGCCACACCTGGCAGCGCAGGCTTTGAACCAAACTGATCTTTCGCAGGCCCAGGCACGCTGACCGCACCCGGCTCGGCCCCCGTTCGTATAAGCTCCGCAATACGTTGGGCCTCGCTCGTCCAGGTCACCTCCCCGCCGCTTCTGTCGTCGGTGATGTAATACTTGAGCAACTCGACCTTGACCACCAGCCGCCTGCCCGCGCGGATCTCCAAAAGTGATTTAATCGCTCGCTTGATGCCATCGTCGGCTGCTTGGTCCGTCTGCCCCCGAAGTGCGCACCCGGGTATGGCCGGGCACGCGATGACCCGCCTTCCCGCCCGATCGCGATCAACTGTTACCAAAAACTGCATTTTGCCCCCCTTGACCCATCTATCGTGGTTATCTTCGCTACGGAGTCAACCGTCGTTGTCGTCCCTTGAGCCCCCCTACCCGCCTCCTAAAGAGCCGCTTCACCTGTGCCGATCAGTGTTGCAACACCCACCTCAATTGTTTTAGAACTGGTTGTCAGTGGGAGCATCCTCCGCCAGTCGAGCCATTCTTACTCCTGCCGCGCCATCGCCCAGCCGACCAGAACGCCGTTTGATCATGGCCCCAAAGGATTACTTTCTCGGCCCGGTGTTTGCCGCTACAAAGCAGGCCGGCCGGCGCGAGGTGACGGTCGGGAACAACCAATACATTATTGGCGGTTTTCATCCCTTGCGGCCTGATTTTGCTCCGCCTGCGCTCGACGTCCGCCATGCCCGTGCAATTTTCTCCCTCCTGAGTTTTCGTGACCCTTTCGATGACTCTGGCACGCGCCTGGTCAGCTTTTCGTTCAGCGAATTCTGCCGGCGTTACGCCCACAGCAACGGCAGTAGGTATCTGCGGGCCATCAAGGAGATTCTCGCCGACCTTACGGATGCCTTTATCCAAGTGACCGACCTGAGAACCAAACTGGCCCATACCTACCGTCTCATTGAACGCATTGACATCAGAGACCGCGCCATCCACAGGCGTGATTCCCAGCTCGCCAAGTCGAACCAGACCGAGATGCGCTTTAATAGTTGCACGCTTTCGCCGGAATTCGCCGGCCTGCTCGGGCGGATTGCCGAACTCCAACACCTGAACCTCAGCGTCTTTACGTCCATCCGCTCTCCTCTAGCCCAAGCGATCTATTTATACATACCCAGCCGAGCCTATCACCACAGCGAAGCTGATCCTTTCGAGATTAACGCAACCAAGCTTCTTGATCAGGTCTCCTTCCCGGTCGCACGGCACAAATCTGTTAGAAAACGAGCATTCACCAAGCATGAGGAAGAAGGCCGCTCGGTTCTTCAGCAACTCGATGGCGTAGAGACACTCTCAGGTGTTTTCCGAGTGCGCCTGGAGGAGACCTCCGACCACGCCGATTGGAAGTTGCAAGCATGGGTGGAACGGGACGCCAAGAGAACCAAGCTCCCGATGCAAGGATCGAAGCTTGCAGCCGCGTATCTTGAGGGCGGCCGACCTCGCGAGTTTTTAGACCAGGCCCTTGCCAATGTCCGCCCGCTTACGAGTTACGAGCTGGATTTGCTCGAGGCTGCGCAGGTCGAGGTGCCCAAGAATCGCCGCTTCTTTGAGATGGCAAAAGCCGTTTTGAAGGAGGTCCGGTTCGTCAGCCTCTTATCCGAGGCGAAGGGCGATGCGTTGGAAGGCCGGCCCACCTCCAAGAATCCAACGGCCAGGCTCATTCATCGCATAATGCAGGCGATCTCCACACCGGTTCGGGTGCCGCAAATCTCAACCCAAAGGGCTCATGGACAATAGGACAAAACCTGTGGTCCGTTGTGGACAATGGGACAACACGAGATGGCTTCCCACCCAGCCGCTCCCACCTCCGGCGGAGACCTTCCAACTGGGGAAATGGCTGGCAGACGAAATCGGCCAGGCGATGAAGTCGTTGCGGGAGCAGGCCGCGGTAAGGCCCCCCATCGAAAAGCAGCCGTTCCCCGAATACCCGCTGCCACAGTCTCCGCCCGCGAGGGATTCTTCGCCAAAGATTGACGCAGCGGCGAAGGAGTTTGCGTATGAACTCAAAACAGAGCCAGAGGCGGAGGAGGAGGATGAAGAGGAGGATTCGACCCCCGAACCACCCCCTCCGATTGACCCGAGCCTCTTTGAAATCCGAAATCCCGGCCGGCTCGAATGGCTTGATTCCGACGGTTTGATCAATTTCAGCGGCGACGACAGCGAAGCAGACCTTTGGCGGATCAGGGATGCCAGCGAAGGCCTACTAATTTTCGGCGCTGTCGGAAGCGGGAAAACCAGCGGCAGTGGTTCCGCTTTCGCTCGCGCGTTTTTGCAGGCCGGGTTTGGCGGCCTCGTCATGACCGCCAAGCCCGACGAGGCAAGACGCTGGTTGAGAATGTGCCAGGAAACCGGACGGGGCGCCGATTGCGTCCACGTCACCCCCGGCAGCGGCCACAAATTGAGCTTACTGCAATACGAATCCCAGCGCCCCGGAGATCGTCTTGCTGTCACGGACGACCTGATTGCGCTTTTCCGCTGTCTCATCGGCGTCATGTCGCGCAGCAAACGGAGTGAGGTCGGGGATGATTTCTGGTCCGTCACGACCAATCAGCTCATGCGGAAGCTCATGGACATTTTCCTGCTCGCCGGGGAACCCCTGACGCTAGACCCAATGCCTTTCGCAAATTCATCCTGTGGCGTACTTTTGCCTTGTACCTTTTTAGGTGACAGGTATTTACCCTTGGAATGCGAAAGCATTCCAGGCGTACTGATCGAAATAGGCGGAACCCGAAGC
>Ga0326728_10001229_pt1 | contig 91986 bp, 96 predicted proteins | sample MB3enrmetagenome_FD_207602 | JGI IMG/M metagenome (GOLD analysis project Ga0326728, IMG submission 207602) | Lab enriched peat soil microbial communities from McLean, Ithaca, NY, United States - MB31MN | ecosystem: Environmental > Terrestrial > Soil > Wetlands > Peat | place: USA: New York... | reverse complement strand
AGAATTGAGCAAAGCGAGATTTGAGGATACGAAGAGTTCAGCAGAACTCTGCTATCTCCGAAGAATTGAGCAAAGCGAGATTTGAGGATACGAAGAGTTCAGCAGAACTCTGCTATCTCCGAAGAATCGAGCAAAGCGAGATTTGAGGATACGAAGAGTTCAGCAGAACTCTGCTATCTCCGAAGAATCGAGCAAAGCGAAATCCGGGAATACGAAGAGTTCGGCAGAACCCGGCTCCAGCCATCCGGTCATGCGGTGTCTTCCGGGTTCCCGGTTTTTCCCGGGCGGCCGGCGGCAGGGTACAGCATTTCCAGGCCGCCCGGGCACCTGCTGCACTTCCTTCATCACAGGAAATAAATAGGGCCCGGTACCCTATGTTCCCATGGTGACACCGTGACAGAACTGGAAATACCCAAAAGGACAACCGCCCTCGTAGTCATCGACCTGCAGAAGGGGATCGCAGCACAGCCCACGAAACCGCACCCCGCACAGGAGGTCGTCAGGAATGCAGCCCTCCTGGTGCAGGCGTTCCGGAAGAACGGGATGCCGGTATTCCTCGTGCATGTGGTCTCGACACCAGAGACGATGCTGAAGGTCAGGAGCGACCAGTCATTCTCCCGTCCTTTGCCCCTGCCCGCGGACTGGTCCGAATTTATCCCGGAGATCGCCCCGCTTCCCTCGGATGTCGTGATCGGGAAGAAGCAGTGGGGGGCGTTCTACGGCACCGATCTCGAGCTCCAGCTCAGGAGGCGGGGGATGGACACGATCGTACTCTGCGGGATCTCCACGGACTTCGGCGTAGAGAGCACGGCACGGTTCGCCTACGAGTACGGCTTCGAGCAGGTCTTTGCTGAGGATGCCATGTCCTCGATGTCTGCCGAGGGGCACAACGCGGCAGTCAGCTTCATCTTCCCGAGGATGGGCCGGGTGCGGAAGACCGGTGAGATACTCAGGGCGATCGGGTGACTGGGTGCCATGACTGCGTGGCCCGGAGAGCGGCCGCGGTACTCTGGATTTCCCGTTATGGCCGGGAGATAACCTCTTTTTCCCCCTTGAAATAGGCGATCTCTTCCAGGTACACCATGAAGAGATACCCGGCAAGGACACCGATGACGATGCCGGCCAGGTGCAGGGAGACGCTCACGGTCCGCGTCGAGTTGGCCAGCCGCTCCGGGAAGAGGTTCCAGATGAAGTACCCGAAGATGACGACGATCGCGACGGTGAGGAGCCGGGAAGACCAGGGGAACTCCTGCATGACGCGGTACAAATCCCTGAACTGGTGCCGGTACGCGAAGGCCGCCAGCACCAGCATGCAGGTCACGGCGGCCAGGCTGAACAGGAGCGGGGAGCTCCTCTCGGTGTGGTACAGGAGCATGTAGCGGGCAATGATCCCCGCAGACAGGGCAAGGATACCTGCCAGTACAACGCCGTAATAGCTGCGCATCCTCCTCCCGGATGTCTGCTCCAGGTACATCAGCCAGAAGAGGAGCAGCAGCCCTGCGAGCGCCGAATCAATCCCCGAGAGGCCTGCATAATAGCTCGTTGTCGCATTGAAGAGGGCAAAGAATGCACCGAAGATGAGAAAGATGACGACGATCACCTTGGTCAGCACGAGGTACAGCCGTTTCCGGTTGACGATGGTGGCAAGCACGAGGCCGTAGACGGCGATCAGCAGGTATGCGGTCACGTTCCCGAGGAAATGATCGAAATTCAGGTGGACAAACGATGACGTGAAGAGCTGGTAGACATGGAAGTCCTGCAGGTCGATCTGCAGGCCTGAACGTAATGACGGGTAGGCGGAGACATAGTACTCGACGATGATCGTGATCGCCGGGATGATGAGCACGATCGCGAGATAGAGAGAGAAAAGGCTGATGTTGATGGTCGATCGGAAGTCCTGGTATTTTTTTACAAGGTTCATGATATGCGGCCGGTCTTTCCCCGTCTTTGATCTATAGATCGGTTCCGTTGGGATAAAAAGAGAGGGTCACACCATGGTCAGACAGGCGGCCCCTTTCCTGCTCACCGGTTCCGGGTGAGGCCTCCCGCAATGCCGCGACGGGGATGCCGTATCCCCGGGTCGCCTGGGGCAGGGCGCGGGAACGGCGGGGTACCAACGGTTTGCAGGGGATTTTTTAAGGAACACCCCTGGTTTCGATGCATGAACGGCGGGTCCGGAGATCGTAACGGCATGAAAGAGAGGTCCCCGGCCGTGAACGCACCAGGACATGACGGGGAATATATAAATACCGGCCCCGGATAAGTGAGACGTACCGCAATGCGGGTGATGGTATGGAGTTCAGGGAGATCGTGATGTCGCGGTACGCGACCAAGAAATTTGACGGCAGGAAGATCCCCGAAGGGAAGGTCAGCGAGCTCCTGGAGCTCGTGCGGTTCGCCCCTTCGGCCATCAACCTCCAGCCGTGGAAGATCAAGATTGTCACCGACCAGAAGGTAAAGGAGCAGCTGAAGCCGGCTACGTGGGGCCAGGAGCAGATCACGTCCTGCTCGCACCTGCTGGTCTTCTGCGCGAACCCGGACTTCGAGAGCCTGATCGAGAAGGTCGGGCAGCTGATGAAAACGTCCGGGGTGCCCGAGGAGGCCCGGAAGATGGTGACCGGGATTGCAGCGGACATGACCGGGAAGATGAGCGGGGAGCAGAAACTCTGCTGGGCGCAGTCCCAGCTCTTCCTCGCGCTCGGCAACGCCGTGAACGGCGCCAAGTCGCTTGGTTTTGACTCCTGCCCGATGGGGGGGTTCGACCCGAAGGAGTATGCCAGAATCCTGAAGATCCCACCGCCGCTCGTCCCCACGATGCTCTGCCCGCTGGGCTATGCGGCGGACAAGCCGGCGCCAAAAGTGCGGTTTGCAAAGGAGGAGATCTTCTTTTAGAGGAGGTTCCGGGCCTTTTTTTGGAGGAAACGAGATCTTTTTTCGTTCCTCCTGCCCGGTCTCCGGAGCACCCGGGAGACCGGGCAGAAGGTCAGTACCCGGGCTCTGGTTCGTGAGCAGCGGGTGACCGGTTTTTCGCTTTGAAGAAATTTGCCCGTAAACCCGGAATAAAACCCATTTCCTGGATCCCGGCCTCCCCGTCTCCGGTCCCTGGTGAGGAATTTTCCCGGGCCGGAAAAGAGGGAAACTCCGGATACGGGGTTATTTTACGATGAACCCCTCGACCCGGTAATCCTGCGTGCATTCCCCGTCGAGGACCGTCTCGAACGTGCTCGACTGCCCGGCCCCCATCGTGCCGATGAAGACGGATCGCGAATCGCGTATGGTCCCGCTCTGGAGATTGACGAGGTTGAAGTACAGCACGACATTGTCCACCGGCAGGTTTCCCGCGTTGTAGGCATACCCGGAAACTTCCCCGTAGCACCCGAGGCCAAACGACCAGCTCTCGTGATAGTCATAGTGGGCCCGGATAGTGTCCTGCACGGCGTCCTGGCCGGTTGTCCCGGTCGAGGTGCATCCCGCGATGAATACCGCAGCGATGACGAGTATCAGAACGATGGCAGTTTTTTTCATGGAGATCCTCTCTTTCACCCTGTTCAGCTATCTGATTACCCTGTCTCGCTATTTGTTCGTACCGGTCTGCATGTCCCGCTTCCCCACCGTTCTGCACATCCGGAAGCCCCGCATCCTCGGGGGTGCTCTTCAGCCCGGGAGTCCGGGGAGCAGGAGGCGGAACGGATGGCTATTCAGCAGCCGGGCAGGATTGTTCCGGAGAGGGGGAGGGGCCGGGGTGTCAGCTCCCCGGGTCCCGCCACGCTCACTTCTTCTCTCGTGCGCTGTCGAACCCGCACCGCCGGCAGGAATAGGTCCCGTCGGGCCTTGTGACGATATTGGCAGCCTGGCACTTCCCGCAGATCGGGCGATCGCGTTTCACGTGGGGTGCCTGTGGTCGCTTGTCCATAGCGGATGATTGGAAGAGGGCCTATAAAGATGTGCTGTGCGGACGGCACCGGGATATCGCGGCATGTTATCACTGGCCCGGGCCGTCCCGGTCCCCCGCCACTCCCTTCCGCTTCCGCACATGGGACGGGTACCAGAGCGTGAACGCGATCCCGGCCGCCAGCACAATGAAGGTGAGGAGGACGAGCGAATCTTTGTAGCCCGGGGGGCCCATGCCCGCAAGGGCGGAGAGGCCGAGGTTTATGGCAAACACCGTACCCCACACCCCGGTCATGAACCGGTTCACGCGGAGAAATTCAGGGTGCTCCTGGATCTCCCGGGGCACCATCTCCCGGGCGTACTGCAGGGTGAACGGGCGCCGGGCAAGGACCGAGCCGAAGGCCACCGCCGCGAGGCCCGCGTAGACCAGGACGTTCATCCAGCTGATGATCCAGACCTGGCCGAAGAGCCCGAGCGCGACCAGCGGCAGGCCGAAGATCGCGAGGTTTGCCCAGGCCATGACCATGCCCTTCTGCAGGTCGTAGTACCCGGCAACAACGGCCGCGACGAGCGCTGCAAGCAGGGCGAGCTTCGTCTGCTCCACGGTGCCGCCGGCGAAGATCGCGTACACGATAAGCGGGGCAAAGCCCCAGAGGATGCCCGGCCCTTTCATCGGACGACCTTCCCGATCGGCTCGATCATCCGGTAGCGCAGGTCGGCAAAGGCCTTCCTGCGGATGGCCGGCACCCGGGTGAGCGGGACGATGACGGCGTTGAACAGCCGGGTGCGGAGGTCCTTTTGCGGGAAATCGAACAGCTTGTGCTTCCGGTAGTATGCGTAGTCGGCCTGGAACGCGACCCGCATCCCGCCGTAGATGTTGTCCCGGAAGATCTTGAAGCCCCCTTCGTGGAAGAAGGTGCGGGGCCTGATGTAACTCTCCTCCGAACAGGCTTCCAGCCGGGTAACCATCGCGTCCAGCAGCGCATCGAGTTCCGCCGATGACGGGACCTCGTCCGTGACGACAAGGGAATTCGCCTGCGAGACATCAGCGATCGCAAAGAGAGCCTCCCTCAGTGACGGGACCTGGCGGAGCGGGCCGGAGATCAGAAAGCCGAGCTGCTTCCCGGCATACTTGGGGGTGTGGCCGAGGAAGAAACTCCGGTCGAAGTACATCTTCCAGCGGGACGAGAGGTAGCGGTCGGTGACCGTACCTGCAAGGACGACGATATCGGCAGGCAGGACCTTTTTGAGGAAGAAGTCCCGGAAGCCATCTTTGTACACGCACGTGTTGTCGTACCCGCACTGGCAGCACCCGAGGCACCCGCCCCGCATGTCGATGTCATGGAGGTTTATCAGTTCTACGCTGCCGCCGAAACCCTGCCGGAGCCGGTCCGCCATCTTCGCGAGGTTCGAGACCGGGTCCATGGAATCGGTGAGGATCAGGACCTTCCGCGTCCCGGAACTGCCTGCCCGTATGACCGGGCCGGGTTCGTACACGAAGTCCTGCCGGACCACCGGGGCGTTCTCCGGCCGGGTGGGGACCCTTTGGCTGACAGCACGGAAGAAGAGCCGGGCAAACGAAGCCAGCCGCTCCTGCTCTTTCTCCTCAAGGAGGTCATACATCGCTGCCGAGTAAAATCCGACGTACTGCATGCCGAGGTCGTCGCAGACCTCGCGGAGGTAAGCGTGGGCCAGCTGGTCGAAGAACCGGATCGAGGTGGAGAGGGCAGCGGTATATTTCCCCCGGAACACGTCCTGCACCCGGCGTTCAAAGACCAGCTCGATGAAGCGCTTGTACTGTGCCGGCACGAGCAGGGTATAGAGCGGGAAGGCAAAGAGCACGGCATCCGCGGAACGGACAGCATCGATCACGGTACCGAACACTCCCTCGTCCCGCTCGATCCGCTGGATCTCGTACGAGATGTTCAGCACCTGGTACTCGTGTTCCGGGAATTTTTTCCGGATGAACTTCACGTACTGCATCGTGACGCTCACGTCCCCTTTCGGGCTGCCGTTCAGGACAAGGAGCTTCATAGCCGCCCTCCGGTATCCCGGCTCATTCTTCCGGGTGGGAAGAGCTCTCGAGGATCTTCCGGGCAAATTCCTGGAGCATGTCCGCTTTGACCAGCGCGATGCCCCGCTCCACGTCCCCCAGCACGAGAAGGATGTCCCCCGGCTCGATGCCGAAGATATCGCGGGCCTCCTTCGGGATCACGACCTGCCCGCGTTCGCCGACCTTCACGCTGCCGAAGAGGTGCTTCGTCTTCTCTTTCCGCGGCGCGATCATCTCGTCCACCAGCTCATCCGTCCCACATTTCGTTTTTTTCATACTTTTCATATAATACCTATTTGTGTGATTTTCCATATAAATGTGTCTAAGGACACCGGTGCCCGAAGGGAGACAGGGAAAAATTCCGATTGCCAGGTGCTGGAAACGGGTGAGAAAATCCGGCCACGACAAGACCGGAAAATTCTGCAGGGAGCCGGCACAACCTGCCCGGTCTTCCTTGTTGAGTACGCGCCGGAAAGTTCAGGGCCGCCAGTGCAGACAAAAAAGCGTTCTTACCGGGTGGTCACGACCACCGGGTCTATCGTTGCATCGATCAACAGGTCGAACCGGACCTCGTCGAGCCAGCCGGCCTTCCCGAACATGGACATGAAACAGACCCCGGCTGCTTTCGCGCCGCCGTGGCTGCGGATGAGGTCCCGCACCTGCTCCTTTGTCACCGGCATGTTTGGCATCGCAAGCCCGCCCATGATGACTATGAGTTTCGGGCGGACGGTTGCCGGCCCGCCGCAGACCTGCATCCCCACGTCATCGACATTCCGGATCTTCTTTGCCTTTGTCTCGTCCAGCAGGGGAACGAAGACCTGCTCGGGGCGGAGCCCGCGGACGGATACCGCGAGGAGCTCGACGAACGGCGTGCAGGTGCCGGCGCACCCGTAGTACGCGATCTGGTCCCCGTCACCGATCCCGAGGCCCTGCACAAACTCCTTGAACGGGCGAAGGATGCCGGGGACACTTGAATATCTCTCCGTTTTCGTCATGGCTTATCACCCGGTGTCCGGCGCCGGAACGGATAAGGTTTGTGAAACGAGAGCCCTGGGGGAATCCTGCAAGTGTCTATTTTTTTGTAAACCTCGGGTGGCTGTGAGGGTGACGCCGTTCGAAGAACGCTGATGCGTTCTTCTCTAGCCCGCTCTTCCCTGTGGAAACAGCAGTCTCCCCAGAGGGGGAGGCAGCGAAGATGCGAATGCATCTTCTCGATTTCGTAGTCTGATGACTACTCAATCAGCCCAAGGGGAGCATCCCCTTGAATCTCTGAGAGGTCTTCAGACCTCGAAGAGGAGAAGGGAGGCAAGAGCCGACCTTCGACCCTCACCTATTATTCCTCTCGTTCTCCCGGAAATTTCTTGCTAACCTTCTGAGTGACTATCATAGTATGGGGGATGCCCTAGCGGCGGGGAATTAATCGTCGCATCAGCGAAGAGAGACTTATGACTCTCTTCTCATGCTCCTTCGTCACACAGCGAGGATTAATTGGAGAAGAATTCGTCAGAATTCTTCGACTGCGAAAGTCGAAGAGCCTGATGGCTCTTCTCCAGCCCGATACTTCGTATGGTCTCCCCCAAGAGCGTCAGAACATTGTTCCAATGATTTCTCCAGAGCCGAAAAGAGGAATGCCCGCGGGCAGGTTTCTCCGCCCGGCCGGCTTTTTTCCTGCACGGCGGGAGCGCATCACCGGAACCGGTCGTCCGACCGGGCCGTCTCCGCATTCCCCGCAACCTTCTCCAGCCAGCCGCAGGCCGAGCCCGGGTACGAGTCGAACCCGGGGACATACGGCTTGATGTCGAGGAGCGGGGTACCGTCCAGGACGTCCACGTCCTCCACCTCCAGGGTCGTGCCTTTCACCCCCGTGAGCCGGACGACCGAGAGCCCGATAGCGTTCGGGCGCCTGGGCGAGCGGGTGGCAAAGACCCCCCGGGCCGTCGTGTCGAGGAAGGGCGTCACGGTCAGGCAGTGGTCTTTGGATTGGTGGAACGCGTAGATCAGGATGATGCGGGCAAACCCGTCGAGGTCAGCGAGCCCTTCCCGGTACTTCCCGAAGACCTCGACCGTTCCCCGGACACCCCGGGCGCCGTTCGGCTGGATGGGCATGCCCGCAGTATCATGGAACGGGGACCGGATGGTCCCGATCGGCGGATACGTGAAGGGCGGTACTGCTGGTTCCGCGTGCATACCGGAGTATCGCTCCGCAGACAAAAAAAATCTCCCTCAGGATACGGCTGGATGGACCGGTGCGACCGGAAAACAGACCCCTGGCCCGGCCGCAGGCTTACGAACCCAGGTTCAGGGCCGCGACCGTCAGCTGTATCCCCAGCTGCGTGCGGTAGGTCGCGATATCGGCCCGGAACTGCTGGTTCAGGGACTTGATGACCGCATTCGTCGCCGTAAGGGCGACGTCATCATGGTTCTCCAGAGCATTCACGAGGACGGTGCGCTGGGCTGCGATCTGGTCGGAGACGCTTTGCGCCGCGGAGACATCAATTCCCTGGCTGCTCAGCGAGGCGAGGAGTTCATTCTGTTGCATGACGGCAATGTCAAAGACCTGGAGCCTGGCGGCGTCGCTGCCCAGCCAGGCATAACTCTTCACGCCGTCTGCAGATTCCCCGACCGATGCAAGGGAGTCGTTGATGCTCGACTTCAGGTCTGCCATGCTGCCGTTGAAGATCTGCATCTGCGCCTTGGTCTCCCCCGAGAACTGCCGGGTCAGGTCCCCCATATCGTTGCGGGCCGCGTCAATCTCGTCCACGGTCCCCATGAGCGGTATGGATGTTGCCGTGGCAAGATAATCCTCCTGGATCATCTGGAGATCTACCCCGCCGGAACCTCCGCTGATATTGGTGATGTAACTGATGACGCCATCCATGCGGGCTTTCTGGTACCCGGCAAGGTCTACTGCATGGGCTTTGAGAGCGCTGATCAGTGCCGGGTTGTCCTGCAGGGAAAGGTTCTGTTGCTGCTGCACGGGCAGCGGGATGAACTGAGGTGCTGCGCTGGCGAGAGGGATCCCGGCCGCTACGAGAAGAAGAAGACACACCCCGATCCTGAAGATGACCTGCCTGTTCATTACCCGCTCCGGATAGCATCCGCACCCGGCTTCACCCGTATGCAGAACACTCTACTATCAATTCAGTGGCGGTATTCAAATATTTTCCTGATGGTAAAAGTTATTCATGTAACCCCGCGGTTCAGTCAACCGGGGGGCACCCCGGTGGAGGGGGAAGGACGCGGGGGCCCCCGCGTTTCACCCGCAGGCCGGCGCGGGGCGCATACCCCCTCCTCTTCCCGGGGGTAATTCTTTAGCACGCCAGAGCGAACCTATAGGTACAGGGTGCGGTGTGGGGAACGGTTTTTTTTTCAGGGGGAAGCAGTCCGCCATCATCAACGGGGATATCTTTGCCACCGGGGAGATCGCAGAAGAGAGCATCGACCTGGTGGTCACGTCGCCGCCGTATAACGTGGATATCAAGTACAGTTCCCATGACGACCGGGTCACGTACGGCGAGTACCTCGCCTTCTCGCGCCGCTGGATGAGACGCTGCCACGGCTGGCTCAAAACCGACGGCAGGTTCTGCCTCAACATTCCCCTTGACAAGAACAAGGGCGGCCAGCAGAGCGTCGGGGCCGACCTCACCACCATCGCCAAGGAGGCCGGGTTCTCCTACCACTCGACCGTCATCTGGAACGAAGGGAACATCTCCCGGAGGACGGCGTGGGGCTCGTGGGCCAGCGCCTCGGCACCCTACGTGATCGCCCCCGTGGAACTGATCGTCGTGCTCTACAAGGAGAGCTGGAAGAAGACCAGCGGGTCGCGCCGGTCCGATATCACCAGGGAGGAGTTCATGGCCTGGACCAACGGCCTCTGGACGTTCTCCGGCGAACGCAAGTCCCGGATCGGCCACCCCGCCCCGTTCCCGGTCGAGCTCCCGCTCCGCTGCATGAAACTCTTCTCGTTTGTCGGGGACACGGTGCTCGATCCCTTCATGGGGAGCGGGAGCACGCTGGTCGCAGCGGCCCGCTGCGGCCGCTACGGCATCGGCATCGAGATCGACCCCCGCTACTGCGGGATCGCGGCAGACCGGGTCCGGGAAGAGGAGGGGCAGCCGGGGAGAGCCCCGGAACCGCGGGCATAACACCCGGGGACCGGCGTCCCCGGACCGGGGCCCGTTACCGGAAAGGGCCGCTGCCGCTCGTCTCTCCTGCCGGCAGGCCCGGGCCTTCCGCATTGCGCAGGTTCATAACATCCCGCACCTACAGGATCAGCGTGGGACACCATGACGGGAACGGCAGAGGTATTCATTGCAGGCGCATCGGACCGCCGGGAAGGCGTCCGGCGCGTGCTCGGCGAATTCGATCTCTCGGTACTCTCCGGGGCAGCAGTCGCCCTCAAGGCGAACTTCAACAGTGCTGACCCGTACCCGGCTTCCACGGACATAGGTACTCTCGGTACCATCTGCGACACCATCCTTGCCGAACGGCCGGGCCGGCTCACCTTCGCGGAGCGGAGCGGCATGGGGAGGACGGGTGAGGTGCTCACAAGGATGGGCGCCACGGCGCTCGCCCACGAGAAAGGCTTCTCCCTCGTCGTCCTCGACGAGCTCGACCGCCGCGGCTGGCAGGAGGTCCAGGCGCCCGGGCTCCACTGGAGCCGCGGCTTCTTCCTCGCCTCGGTCTTTGCGAAGGCCGACCGGGTGGTGCAGACCTGCTGCCTGAAGACCCACCGGTATGGCGGGCATTTCACCCTCTCCCTCAAGAATTCCGTGGGCTGCGTTGCCCGCCGGGTCCCGGGCGTGAACTACGATTTCATGGGCGAACTGCACAGCTCCCCGCACCAGCGCTCGATGATCGCCGAGATCAACCGGTTCTGCCGCACCGATCTCGTGGTGATGGATGCCACGGAAGGGTTCGCGAGCGGCGGCCCGGACAAGGGAAAACTGGTCAGGCCCGGGCTCATCGTCGCGGGGAGCGACCGGGTCGCTCTCGACGCGGTGGGGGTCGCCCTGCTCCGGGTGCACGGGACGGTCCCTGACGTGGCGGACGGGCGGATCTTCGCACTCGAGCAGATCGCCAGGGCTGCAGAGCTCGGTGTCGGCGTTTCATCCGCCGATGCGATCCGGCTCGTCCCGCTCGACAGCGATGCGGAGACGGCTGCGGAGAAGATCCAGGAACAGCTGGACGCGGACCGGTAAGAGCCGGGGGCCTCCGGCCATGGCAGCACCCGGTGGCGGGACCGGGACACCGGCCTGTGCTCCGCCCGCTGAAAAACCCTTTTAAAAAGATCAGAGCAGAGTTTCCAGGATCTCCCCGGCGTCCCTGACGAAGACCGCACACTTCGTATGAAAGAGCTTCTTCTCCCGGGCTGCCGCGAGCTCCGCCGGGTCCGACAGGTCGTGCCCGACAAGCTCCGTGCAGTTCACCGAGTGGTGGCGGCGCCGGAACTCCCGGATGAACTTCTGCGCCAGTTCGTAGCTCCTCTCCTTTGCCGCAAGGTCGTCGGGAGAGGTCCGCCCGTACTTCATGCCGATCACCATGAGCGCCCCCGAGACCGCCCCGCACGTGTTCCCCGTGTGGGCCATCCCGCCGCCCAGTGCGCAGGAGAACTTCAGGGCAGTCGGGCGGTCGATGCCGAAGTCATCCGCGAATGCGAGGCAGACCGCCTGGGAGCAGGAGTACCCGCTCCGGAATATCTCGGCCGCTTCTTCGGCCCGGGTCCGTGTCATGCCCAACCGGTTGTCCCGGGGGAAAAAAGGGTTGTCGGCCGGTGGACCGGCCCGGCTCTCCCTACGTTCCGGAAGAGGCCGGCCCTTCACATCTTTGACTGGTCACGCGGCTTGTTCGTCCCGCCGGGCAGGGTCTTCCCGCGGGCGCCGAGGCCGAGCATGGGGTCCCGCTGCTTCTTCCGCTTCCCGTCGCTCCGGGGACCCTGCCCTCCGGGCTCTTCCGGGCCGGGCTGTGCCGAGAGGAAGCAGTCGACCGGGTCCCGCTCGCCAATGCAGGTCTTGTCCTTATAGTCCTCGCAGTCGCTGCAGGAGGGGACCTGGGTGGTCAGGAGCGAGGGGAAATGGTTCTTCCAGAGCGCAGGGTCGATCTTTCCTGTCCCGAGGAAACGCTGGATATGCCGCGCCGTGTATTTCATACCCATGAGTTTGGCGTTTATCTCACTTATGCCCTTCTTTGAGACTGCTGTTCGAAGGTCGGCTTACGCCTCCCTTCTCTATCCGAAGAATCGAGCGGTGCGAGATTCGGGGAGGAGAAGATTTACGAAGTAAATCTTCGACTTCGCCGGGGTTTACAGGAAACCTCTCCGGAGTTCGAAGAATTCTTGCGAATTCTTCTCATCCTCAAGGTTCTGATGAACCTTTCAGATTCCCGAAGGGAAGAGCAGGCCGGAGAATGCCGTATCTCATCAGAGATGTGGCAGAGGGATTTGAAAAATCCCTCTTGTCGAAAGTCATCAGACCTGAGACAGGAGAAGACCGCAGGTCTTCGATCGAACGCATCAGCGTTCTTCGATCTCCGAAGAGGTTCATCAGGACCTCGAGGATAAGAAGAACGCATCAGCGTTCTTCGACCTGCCGGACAGAGCTCTTCAGCGTACGATCTCCCGGGCATTGCCGCCGGAGAGCTCCCGCACCCGGGCGAAGCACGCGGCCGACTCCTTCTCCCGCCCGAGCCGGCCCAGGCAGAGGCCGAGGTTCGCCCACGCGGTCGCATCGAGCGGGTCGGTCTCCAGGGCTTCCCGCAGCAGGGCCTCTGCCTCGTCATACCGCCGGAGCCGTGCAAGGGCGACCGCCTTATTGGTCATGACCATGGCTACCCCCGGGTTCACCGCGAGGCACTCATCGTAGAACCTGACCGCTTCCTCAAACTCCCCGAGCTCCCCGAGCGCGACCCCCGTGTTGTAGAGCGCCTTCGGGTACTTCCTGCGGATACCCAGCGTCATCCCGAAGCAGCGGATGGCGTCCTCCAGCTCCCCGTTCTGGTAATGGCAGTTCCCGCTCATGAACCACGCCTCTGCATGCCCGGGGTCGCCCGAGACGACCTCGTCAAAACAGGCGATCGCCTCCCGGTACTGCGCCAGCCGGAAGAGGGCCAGGCCTTTCATGAACCACGCATCTGCATATCCCGGATCGGTCTCAAGCGCCCGTTCGCAGCAGAGGATGGTCTCGCGGAAGAGGCCGAGGCGGTCGACTGCAGCACCGAGGGCGACGAGCACCCGGGGGTTCCCCGGTTCCACTTCCAGGGCACGGTCGAAACACCCGATCGCCTCGGCATACCGCCCGGTACAGGTGAGCGCTGTACCGCGCCGGTACCATCCTTCCGCCGTCGTTCCAGTGCCAGCTGCCGCCCGTTCCAGGACCGATCCCCCTGTATGATAGTGGATACGGCCCGGAGCCTAAAAAACCTCGGGTACCGGCAGCAGGGGCCGCCGTTTCCATAGGTTTTTGGTTCCCGCTGCCCAACGCATTGGAGCCACGGAAAAAATCCCCGGGGGATGACCCATGCAGTACCGGTTTGCAGACAGGCTCTCACTTATCCCGGCATCGTTCCTCGACGAGCTCTTCCGGGTCTCTGCCGACCCGTCCATCATCTCGTTCGCCGGCGGTCTCCCGTCCTCTGCGCTGATCGATACCGTTGGGATTGCGGCAGCGACCCGCGATGTCATGGAGGGGGAGGCCAGCGTCGCCCTCCAGTACACGACGACCGACGGCTACCTCCCGCTGCGGGAGTTCATAGCGGAGCGCTACCGCCGGCGCCTCGGCATCCCGGCCATCGCTGAAGAGATCCAGATCGTCAACGGCTCCCAGCAGTGCCTCGACCTCTTCGCCAAGATCTTCCTGGACAAGGGGGACCACGTGGGCATGGAGCGCCCCGGGTACCTCGGGGCGATCGAGGCCTTCTCGCTCTATGAGCCGGTGGTAGATACGGTCAGGCTGGAAGACGACGGGCCTGACCTTGCGGCATTCGGGCGGCTCATCAGCACTACACCGGTCAGGTTCTTTTACGGCATCCCCAACAGCCAGAACCCGTCCGGCACCACCTGGTCGCTGGAGAAACGGAAGGCGATCGCCGGAATCCTTGCCGGCAGCGAGACCGTCTTTTACGAAGACGACGCCTTCGGCGAGCTCTTCTTCGACGGAAGGCCCCGCCCCCCGCTGAAACGCTGGCTCCCGGACCAGGCCGTCCTGTCCGGTTCGTTCTCGAAGATCATCGCGCCGGGGATGCGGATCGGCTGGATGTATGCCCCGCGGGAGATCCTGACAAAGTTCAATATCGTCAAGCAGGCGGCGGACCTCCACTCCAACTTCCTCTGCCAGAAGATCATGCACCGGTACCTGGCAACGCATGACCTTGATACGCATATCCGGCGCATCGTCGCGGTGTACAGCGGCAGGTGCCGGCTGATGTGCGACCTCCTCGACGACCTGCTGCCGCAGTGCCCCCACACCAGCCCGGAGGGGGGCATGTTCCTGACGGCAACGCTCCCCCCGGGGATCTCCTCGCGGAGAGTCTTTGACGAGGGGGTGAAGAAGAAGGTCGCGGTCCTCCCCGGGCTGCCGTTCTATATCGACGGGGGAGGGGAGGACACCATCCGGATGAACTTCTCGGCCCCGGACGAAGAGCAGATCAGGGAAGGAATGCACCGGCTCTCGCGGGTGATCGCCTCGTTCCGGTGATCTGGAGGGGACGGGTTCTCCTCCTGCCTGCCAAAAAACGGGCTTTGGAGAGACCATCCATTCTCGATCTTACCGACAGCAGGTAAAGGAAATCAAATTGAAATGTATCATTTTTTCCATCGATCGTTTCCTCAAAATCCAGCGGGTGTTCAATGTTCTGTGAGGATTTCAACAGAGCCAATTTTTCATATTTTTTTGACTCCCTCGTTTAGTCCGGCTCGTGGGGGTTGGGGGCGTCTCCCGTACAGGGATGGCCTCTCAGAAGGTTGGTAAAAATATTCGACTCTGTTGAAACCCTATTTTTCTGGTCATTTGCTTATACTCTCCTGCGGTTAGGAGGGTGACCCCCTCTCTCCCCCAGCGGGGGAGGCATCCCAAGGCGAGCATCCCCTTGACCCCCGTTATTTCGGGTTTTTCAATAACTTTCTGAGGAACTATCCTGATATGGGGGATGCCCCAGCGGCGGGGGCGGAAGCATGAAATGCTGGAGCCCCCAAGAGCGACTGCATGTTTCTCTTGAGGATTTCAACAAAGCCAAATATTCCGGACGGGAGTCACCCTCATGACCTTTTGAGAATATCGGCGAATAAAATGGGAGTTCTCCCGGGCCGCCGGGAAAAACGCATCCTATTTATAGCGCAGGATCCTGATGTACCTTTACCGGGTGATCCTGTGAAAAAATTCATTGCCACTCTTCTGGTCATCGTTGTCCTCTGCGCCCTGTCTGCCGCACTCATCGCACCGGTCGCGGCTGCCGGGGAGACGCCGACGATAACTACCCTGGAGACGTTCGTAACGCCGCCGGCACCGGAGCCGACGACTGCCCCCACGCCCCCTCCCACGACGGAACCGACAACCGTGCCCACGACAACCATCGTGACCACGCCGCCGACGACCGTTCCGACCACCGGACCTACCATCACCATCCCCCCGCAACCGACATCGATTGGGGGCGGCAAGGGCTGGATCGACACGTACTGCAACGTGAACGGGGCAACCGTCTATTTTGACGGCGTGCCGCAGGGGCAGACTGCCGGCGGTATCCTCTCGGTACCGGTCTCCCCCTCCTCTTCCCCGGTCTCCACGGTCACGGTATCGCTCTCCGGCTATACTCCCTGGTCGGGCCCGCTCCCGCATATGCCGCAGGACCAGGAGCATGTCGCGGTCTACGCTACCCTGAACCCGATCCCAACCCAGACAACGGTGTCCCCGGTACAGCCCGGTGCAATCTATGGCCAGTCGAGCCCGGCGGGCGCCTCGATCTACTGGAACGGTAACTTCATGGGGTATTCCCCGCTCACGATCCCGAACCTGCCGCCCGGGACCTATTCCCTGAAGGCGTCGCTGAACGGGTACACGCCGGATACCCGCCTGATCACCCTGTACTCCGGCCAGACCGCCACCTATTACCCGACGCTCCAGCCGTCCCCGCCGCCGCCCCGCAGCACCGGCACCGTGGCCGTGACATCGAACCCGGCCGGCGCCCTGATCTATGCCGACGGGAACTACCAGGGCAAGGCGCCGCTCACCGTCACCCTGTACCCCGGGAGCCACGCGTTCAGGCTGGCCCTTGCCGGGTACACGGATTATACCACAACCGTGTACGTGAACGCAAACACCAACCAGAACCTGAACGCGGCCATGGCCCCGGCCGTGTACGGTACCGTGGTCGTCACCTCGCTGCCCGGTGCGGGCGTGTCTGTGGACGGCAATGCCATGGGCACGATCCCGACGTCCGGGAGCCTCGCCCTCCCCGGCGTGCAGAGCGGCAGCCACGTCTTCAGGGTGACCAGCCCCGGCTACAATGACTGGCTCAGTTCGGTCTACATCCTGCCCGGTGTCGTCACGCCGATCACGGCCACGCTGGCACCGCCCGGGCCCGGCCCGGCACCGGGTGCAACCGGCGGGTTCACCATCGTCTCGGCCCCGGCGGGTGCAGAGATCTACATAGACAACCTCTTCGAGGGATACACCCCTGCCTCCCCCGGCAATATTGCACCCGGGCTGCACCAGGTCCTGCTGAGGTATAGCGGGTATGTCGACTCCACGACCACCGCAACGGTGAATCCCGGGCAGGTGACGCCGCTTGCCATCAGCCTGCAGCCTGCACCTGCCCCCACGCCGTCCCCGGCCCCTTCAGCCGCGCTCCTGATCGGCGGGGTTGCGGCAATAATCGGCTCCGTCGGAGCCATGAGGAGGCGATCCTGATATGACGGGAAGATGTTCAGTCTCAACAAAATCCGGGGTGTGTGCCGTCCTCGTGATCGTCCTCATCGGGGCGCTCACGATCTTCGCCTATGCCAGCGAGCAGAACGCCCTCCGGGACGCCACCCGGCAGGGAATGGAGTCCACGGTGGGCGTCATGGCCACGCAGATCAATGCCAGCGATATCGCCGGTCTCAGGCCCGGCGACGAGATGTCCCCGCAATACCTTGCCGTTGCACGGCACCTGGAGACCATGCGCAGCATGGATGACCGCATCCTCAACGCCTACATCCTGAAGGTGAACCCGGACAAGAGCTCAACGTTCCTCGTGGACGACCTCTACCCGCTGGACCCGCAGGGTTCCGCCAGGATCGGGGAGGCCTCCACCGCCCCGGACCAGGACGAGATCTTCGCCGCCCTCTCCGGCCCGACCGCCTCAAAGCAGCCCTACACCACGAAGTACGGGTCGTTCATGAGCGCCTATGCCCCGATCGATGACTCCGCCAGCGGCTCCGGCGGCAACACCGTCGCCGTGCTCGCCATCGATATCTCGGCAAAGGACTACAACGACGCGACCACGAAGGGCGAGCTCGTCCTCCTGGCAGGTACGGTGGCCATGGTCCTTGCCATCGTCGTGATCTTCTTCGGCACACGGGGCCGCAGGGACGTTTGAGGAGAAGGCAGCGTGAAGCCGGCGGGGAGCGAGAAGTCCCCGCAACCTCTATTTTCCCGCAGCACCGATAGTATAAGGATGTCACCAGTCCGGACACTCTGTATTCTCGGGCTCCTTGCAGCAGCACTGGTGTTCTGCGCAGGATGCACCCAGCCAGCACCTTCAGGAACCGCACCGGCCCCGGCCGCCACCACGCTCCCCGCACCGGAAGCTACGGCCGCGGCTGCAAACCCGGCGCCCGCCGCCACGACAGCCACTGCAGCGCTCTCCGGCAGGGAGGTGCTGCTCGAGACCACGATGGGCAACATCACCATCGCGCTCGACCCTGCGATGCCGGTCACGGCCGGGAACTTCGAGACCCTCGTTTCGAAGGGCTTCTATGACGGCACCATCTTCCACCGGGTCATCAGCGGCTTCATGATCCAGGGCGGCGACCCCACCGGTACCGGCCTGGGCGGACCGGGCTACACGATCCCGGACGAGTTCACGGGCCACAACATGAACAGCCGCGGGGCGGTCGCCATGGCAAATGCCGGGCCCAACACGGGAGGGAGCCAGTTCTTCATCAACCTCGTGAACAACAGTGCCCTCGAGCCCGGCTTCGACAGCCATTACCCGGTCTTCGGGAATGTCATCAGCGGGATGGACGTGGTGGACGCGATCGGGGCAGTGCAGACCGGTACCGGCGACCGCCCGCTCCAGAACATCACGATCATCCATGCCGTGATGGTCTGAAGGCTCTGGAGAGATCTGTAAGTGTCTATTTTTTGTTAACCGCTTGAATAGACTATGAGGGTGACCCCCTCTCTCAAGTCGAAGAACCTGCCGGTTCTTCTCCAGCCTGCTCTTCCTTCTGGAACAGCAGTCTCCCCGAAGGGGGAGGCAGCGAAGATGCGAATGCATCTTCTCGATTTCGTAGTCTGATGACTACTCAATCAGCCCAAGGGGTGCATCCCCTTGAATCTCTGAGAGGTCTTCAGACCTCGAAGAGGAGAAGAGTGGCAAGAGCCGACCTTCGACCCCCGTTTATTGTTCTTCCCGTATTCTAAGAATTTCTCAATGACCTTCTGAGTGACTATCACTAAGGGGGATGCCCACGCGGCGGGGAATTGATCGTCGCATCAGCGAAGAGAGCCTTATGACTCTCTTCTCATTCCTTCGTCACACAGCGAGGATTGATTGGAGAATGTCGAGAGTCATCAGACTTGAGACAGAAGAAGCCCGCAGGCTTCGCCGAACTCATCAGAGTTCTTCGACTGCGAAAGTCGAAGAGCCTGATGGCTCTTCTCCAGCCCGATACTTCGTATCGGTCTCCCCCAAGAGCGTCAGAATATTGTTCCAATGATTTCTTCAGACCAAGTCTGAACCCTTTTTTATTTCCCGTGGTATTTTCATATAACCGTAGCCCCATACACGTACTGCATATCATGACACCACCAGCACCTTCCGGAAAAACCGTGCGGCTCGAGACGAACATGGGCACGGTCACGATCGCCCTTGCACCCGACATGCCGATAACCGCAGGAAACTTCGAGACTCTCGTGAAGAAAGGCTATTATGACGGCGTCATCTTCCACCGGGTCATCAGCGGCTTCATGATCCAGGGCGGGGACCCCACCGGCACCGGCAGGGGCGGGCCGGGCTACGCGATCAGGGACGAGTTCCCTCCCGGCAACAGGAACGACCGCGGCACGATCTCGATGGCAAATGCCGGCCCGAATACGGGCGGGTCCCAGTTCTTCATCAACCTCATCAACAACAACTTCCTCGACGGGAAGCACCCGGTCTTCGGGAAGGTCGTGGAGGGGATGGACGTTGTCGAGAAGATCGGGAAGACGAAGACCGGCCCCGGCGACCGCCCGCTGAAGGACGTCGTCATCGTGAAGGCCGTGATGGGCTGAGCTCCGGGCACCTGCCTCCAACCCCGGAATGCCGGGTTCCCTGGTGCGAGCCTTCTTTTGAAAAGATCTGGAAGAAATCTGACGCTCTTGGGGGCGACGAACCTCACGGGACGTGAGGTGAGATGGGTGAAGAACGCGAAGCGTTCTTCGACTGAATGCATCGGAATTCTCCGGATTCCTAGAGGTTCATCCCGGGCATTGAGGATGGGAAGACTACACCGGCAATCTTCGGATAAACCCCGCCACGTTCAGATCCCGGTTAAGATACCGAGGGTGTCCTGCGCAGTTGCAGGATCCACGATCCGGGCGATCCCTCCGTCCGCGGCGCCGGAAGGAAAGCCCATGCCGCACCGGGTCTGGTTCTCTTTTCCGGTAACCGTGCTTTCGCTGCTGCGGTCCCCCCCGGATATCTGCCGGTGCTGCACCGTGCAGGGACTATGCCTTGCGTGAATCGTCTGCCGTTTGCTCTTTGTCATCTCCCTTTGCAGACGGGGATTTCCGGCATGCGATCAATTCGTTATACATGCTGGTGACATCGTCATAATACTCCTCGGGAATACCCATTTTTTTAAGGGTACGGTAGTTGTCTTTGAATACTGCCAGTAACGATAAATCCCTTCTTTTGGTTTTCTGGATTCGGAGCTTCTGGTAAAGTGCCATGAGCAGAAAAATAAATGATTCGGAGTCCGGGTTGAGACAGGTCGATACTTTAAGGTGTCTGATACTTTCCTCGGTATCCTGCAGGGTTTTCAGATGATAAAGTCCTTCGATTTTTTCAATTTGTCCACGGTATCCTCGCTTTTTTTCCGTGATATTCATCCTTCTGTTGGAAGTGCCATCAGGTAATTTCAGGGGGATTTTCTCCAGGAGTTTCGTTGCATTATTCAGCCAGGTCCTTATTTCATCCGGCTTGCATGAACATTCAATGGAATTCTGTGCCAGTGCCAGGTACGTGCCGTGTAAAATATCCCTGATGGTAAACTCGACTATGTGCAAATCCTGCCCGCAGTCTGTAGCACATTCTTTTTTTAACTCTTCTTTAACATCCGGTGGAAAATCATCCTGGTGGATATTTTTGATCTTTTCATGAACCGGTTTTATGCTTTCAGTATTAAGGATTTCATAATTTTCAATATTCGCTAAATCGTATTTCCCCTGCTTTGACAGGCAGGCACTGAGGTAGAACATATCAGGTAATAACCGGGCAGTTTCATTCTGTTTTACTATTTTTTTCACTTTTTCCGGATCTTTTTCCTGATCTGTGTCACAGGCTTTTCCGAGGTTTTTCAGGATTCGCAGATGGTAGATTGCATCGGCATAATTTTCGTTATCCATATGACAGATGCCCATGAAAAAATACTGAGTGAGGAGACGATTCAGAATATATTTGTTGTACGGTTCGTATCCTCGATCATTCAGCTTCTGGAACTCTTCTTCAGCAATACATAATGATTTTGTCAGCGATTCAATTGCCCGTTGTAAATAGTTTTTCCGGGTACCACGATCCACGTTTCTGTCATTGCGTAAATCCCTGATCCAGGTCCAGTAATATGCTGCAATATAGAACGAATTATACCAGAATTTTGGATCCCACAATCTTGCGTCGTCCCAGGCTTTGATAGCATTCTGATAATCAAAAACTTCGAATTCACATCGTCCAATTCTTTGGTGAACCGATTCATCTGTCGGATTATGCCAGTGTGCCTGCCATGCCAGGATCAATGCCTTGTCGATATGGTTCAGTCTCCGATGCAATTCAGCTAAAACATTTTCCACACTCTGTTTTCTCAGTTCTAGGGGATATCCCCTGAAATAGCCCTGGGCTCTCTCGAATGCATCAAGAGCTTGGTGATCTTTTAAATTATTATAATGAATTTTTCCGATTTCGCAACAGACATGTCCCAGTATCCAGTCCGTATGAGAATCAAGGTATCCGAGTAATTGGTTATCCTTTGGTACAATCTCTCTGGAGATGGTTTCGCGTAATCTGGCGGTCACTTTTTTAATGATCAATTCTTCAACGTATCTCTTTTCAAGATCAGGTTCATTATCCCTTAATTGGACGATCACATCTCTGATAACCGGTTTTTCGATGTTTTCACTGTCGGGAACTTTTTGCCTCAATTTGATGATAACTTCTTTGATGACCGATTTTTCAGTGTCCGTACTATCGGTGGGTTCTTTTTTTCTTAATTTGCCGGTCACCGCGTTGATGATCGAATTTTCAATATCCCCGGATTGAAAGCCGGGAAGATGATTATTTACTATATCCGGGATGAAAATCTTGTTCTCAAGAAGTTGGACAATCTCGAATAAACTATAGAGGGTCAGGAGATATTTTCCAAAAATCTCACATTTTAATCCGCTGTTATCTTTTTGCACACTGAAAAAAGGCTCTTTTAGTTCGCTGGAAAATGGATTTGATCTAATGGTTACCGCTGACAGGGAATTTTTTCCTTTTATATCACAGGTGGAAAAGAGGGGGACGGCATGCCATAAATGCTTGATATGATACCAGGTGGCATAGAACGTGTTATCTTCAGGAACAGGTCCTTTTTCGGGATCGAAGGGTTTTCGTACAAATTGAATAGCTTCCTTCCAGAAGGATGGTAATTCATCATCTGTTATTGCGGGGTTGCATAACAACGAAGCCAGCTCATACGATATATTGAATAAAAAGTCCTGCGGCTTTAGAGCCATGGTTTCGCAGAACAGGTCTTTTGCAGTGATGCAGTCTCCCCGGGCCATGTGAAGGAAACCATATTTCCACAGGAAACAAGGTGAAACGGTTCCCTGGGCTACAACTTCAAAAAGGGCAGATCCCTGGATGTCGGATTTCTGGGTAGACCTTTTGCGATAGGGAATTGATTCCGAAAACAATTTCAGCGCGATTTCAAGAGATGCATCCCGATCTTCCGGTCTTTGCGCGATACATGCATCTATGATATACAGCCACCCAAAATCACCAAGGAGGTCAATAAGGTTTTTTTTCTCATCCACTTCAGACGAAAGTTCCTGGTGTTGCAGCACGAGTTTTTTTACGTATGACAATGCGCGAGGTTTTACCCCGTGGCAATAGTATAATTCCAAGGCTTTTTCAAATGAATCACGCGATTTTTCAAAATATTTTCTATCTTGGGAATCAGACCAGTCCGGGCCGGGTTGATATAACGTCCGGTAAATCTGTCCTTTGAACCGGAGGATTTCAGGGAATCGTTTCAGGTTCGGATTTTTTTTATGAATATTTTTGTTTATTTTTTCCGCATGGTAGCACCATTCCGCTGCCTTGAGAAGCATCGATGTTTTTGGGTCTTTGGATCGCCGGTTGGTATTCAGGGCCAGGGCGTAATATGCCTGCCACCGGTTTTTTTCCTGGGAGATGCATCTGATAAAAGCGTTATCGGCAGCATCAAAAAAACCCCGTTCGGTGTAAACGACACCCAGGTTATACCATGCCATGCCGAAAGATGAATCTTCGGTAATTGCAGCTATGAATTCATCCTCGGCATTTTTCAGCATGGAGAGTTGGTCCCGGGGTGTTACCAGGCATGACCGGTAATTTTCCAGGCCCGCCATGAAGTGTTTCGTGGCTTCCCAGCGGTACGAGTTGAACTGGGTGAGATCCGTAAAGATCCTGTACGCCAGCTCCTTCATCATTCCTTTGATAATCTCTTCCAGCGCCAGACCGGAAGAGGAGGGGGCGGTAGCTCCGGTATTTTTCTTATCAGCATTCACCGCGTTTTGATCATCGCCTTTTTCATCTTGAAAACCGGGTTTTCCATCTTTCTCATCGGGTTTTTTCGGGGAGTACGGATGTCTTACTTCCCAGATTAACGGTTTCTTATCACCTGTCAGCGATACGACGATGACAATCTCATTTTCGGTAAAAAGTGCATTGCCCTGAATTTTTTTGCTTTCGATAAACCGACCGAAAAATGCAATGATCACGTTGACGGGAATTTGGATATAGCTGCCAAGTTGAATTTTTGAATCGCTGGTAACGAGGTTACTGTAAAAATCCTGATTGAAATCAACACTTGCGGTGATATTCAGTTTGGATTCAACCGGTACTGTTGTGGAAATTGGCCTTTGATTGTCGACCTCGCGGCTGAGTTTGTCAATATAGTATAATTCATAGGCAAGGAGATTCTGCAACGGGGTATCTGAATATTTTTTCCTGAAATTCTCGTCACCGACAATATCTCCGAGAATGATTTTGTTTCGTAAGGTCAAAGCCCAATAGCCGATGGCGAGGAAGAAATACAGCAGGAGGATATAGGGGTAGGTATCCAGCGATGAAAACACGTGTATTACCACACGTAATGAAGAAGATACGGTAAAATGTTTGAAGAGGAATTCCTGTAAAAAAACTCCTTCTGCATAAATAAAAAAGCTCGAGATGAGGAGGGCGACATACATAACACGGTTTTTAAAAACAAAAAGAATTTCCTCCTTTCGCAAGAAGAAAAAACTGATCAGATTCCACTTGAGGAATTGCACCCTGAGGTGGTTTTTTGTAAGGGCCATAATACAAAAGGGATAGATAATATTATAAGAATATAAAATTTTTCATTGGCATTGTATTGGTATTCATTGAGAAAAAAATTTGATTTTTTTTGATACGATCGGCATTTCAATTCTTTTTCAAAGATTTATAGTGCTTCTTCGCTTCGTGAATAGAGAGGACGGGGGCGTCTTCTGCCTCCTCCATGAATTTTGCAAGACCGTGATCTTCGATGATGGATTCCATCCGGTCGAACGTTTCCAAGTCGACGATCACCGCCTGCTTCTGGTTCCGGGCATCCGTGATATATTTCCGGGGTATCGCTGTCATGCCTGTGTCATTCCAGTGTTTTATGCGGGAGAGCTTAAAGGAGCTTGTGCCGGGGATCTGATACTCATCCGGCTGAACGGGGCCGGGACCCGGGCCGCCGGCGGCCCGGGCCTGCAACCTGTTCTCACGTCACGTCCGCCTTGATAACGAACTCAAACACCGGGCTGGTGGAGCCGCCGTTTGCCGGGCTGAAGTCCCGGGCGTTCCCCAGCTTTCGCCTCGCGGTCCGGATCCGGACCGTGTGGATGCCGGGCGAGCGCGGGTAGACCCTGCGCCCGTCCATGTCGTGCATCTCCCGGTAGGGCGGGACCCCGGACCAGTCCGGCCAGAACCGGACGCCAAGGGGGAAGAATGCGGAATGCCCGATTCATACCTGTTCAATTCGTAATCCCGCGTGACCCGCTTCCTCAGAGAAATCTAAAAAGGTAAAACATCTAAGACAGATACATCGTACTGGAGGCATCATCCTGAGGGTCCGGGAGATCATTAAGCTGATCGAAGCTGACGGATGGTACCTTGTTGCAACAAAAGGAAGTCATCGCCAGTACAAGCATCCGGAAAAAGCCGGCAGGATCACGATCGCCGGACACCTGACCGATAATCTCGCTCCGGGTACGATGAACAGTATATTCAAGCAGGCAAACTAAGGGAATGAGAGCATGCACAGGTTCCTTATCGTAATAGAAAAAGCAGGAAAAAATTATTCCGCCTATTCCCCGGACCTTCCGGGCTGTATTGCAACGGGAAAGACCCGGGATGAAGCGGAAGAGCGGATGCACGAAGCAATCGGTATGCATATCCGGGGGTTGATAGAAGACGGTATGCCGGTGCCGAAATCGCATTCCTCTGCTTCATTTGTCGCTGTTCCGGCGGAATAACATCGTTTTTCTATGGTCGGCAGGGGTGTTTCTTTGCCTTTGCCCGTATTGAATAAAAAGCCTGGGCTCTGTCATGCGAAAAAAAATAGACTGAGGGGCGAAGACCTGATGGTCTTTCACATCCTTCAGGTCCTGATGGACCTTCAGGACTCCCCGCCAGCCGTGATCGTGAGCTCGAAGAACTGCGTCATCGCATCGCTTCGTTCGAGATGACAAACTCAAACACCGGGCTCGTGGAGCCGCCGTTTGCCGGGCTGAAGTCCCGGGCATTCCCGGGCTTCCTTCTTGCGGTCCGGATCCGGACCGTGTGGATGCCGGGCGAGCGCGGGTAGACCCTCCGCCCGTCCATGTCGTGCATCTCCCGGTAAGGCGGGTCCCCGGACCAGTCCGGCCAGAAGCGGACGCCCTCCGGGATGTCCGTCCCCCGCATCAGGTCCTGGAGCCGGAGAGGCGACATGTTGTCGTAGATCACGTCGATGATCAGGTTCTCCTTCTCGTGCCCCGGGTGGAGTTCCAGCTCGTAGAAGAGCGGCTTTGTCCGGACCTCCTCGAGGGTGAGCGGGGTCTCCTTCGTGAGCGGCTCGAGGCCGGTGAACGTGCCCCGGTAGAGGCCGGTCACGGTTGCAACCGGTGCGGTCTCAGGTTCCATGGTGCGCCCCCTTCCAGCGCTCGTGCTCGTCCCGGAGCTGCTTGAACTCCTCCACGATCTCGTCGTACCTCCCGGTCTTCTGGTAGATGGCGATGAGGAGGGGGTAGAGCGGGAGCACGGCCCCGAGGAGTAATGCAAGAATTTCTGTGTCCATTATCGTACCTCCATTCGAGTACTTTTGGAATTTGATATTCCAGGAATTTCTGTTTCCATTGTGTGGGTCTCCTTCTGAAAAAGATCCGGAAGAATTCTGACGCTCTTGGGGGGGCTTCGCCTGTCGGCTCACCCCCCCCGCCGCGTGGGCATCCCCCCGGTTGCGATAATGCCGTATTACCCGTATGCAAACATTCAGAGATTTCCGGTACAGGTAATAAAGAGGCATCCTAAGCGCCCCCGCCCCCTCAGGGGGCAGGGCTGGCGCAAGGGGGTGATCAGATGTTCATCAGGCCTTCCGGATCGGAGTAACTCCTCTACGCGAGAGCCCCCACCGTATCGGCCCAGGTCTCGACCTTGGTCCGGATCGAATCGTCCGAGTACGAGGTGAGGCTGACGCTCTCGCGCCCGAGGGTGACCATGTAGATCTCCCCGTTCGCGTCGTGGCACTTCAGGGTGGCCGAGTAGGTCTCGTGGGCCGTGTCCCGGACCGGGGTGCCCCCGTGGGCCGCGGCCAGGGCCGCGTCCGCGAGGATTGCTGTCGCGCCGGCATTGAACCCGGCGACCGAGCTGTACCTGCCGGTCTGGGTGCCGACGGTCTTCGCGTCGGAGTCCTGGTACACGATCTTCGCCACGTAGGACTCCCTGCTCTTCTCTACCGGCTGGTGGCTGACGCCGGCGGTCTCATAGGCTGTGCAGGCAAACGGGTTGGTCGTGATGACCGACTGGACGATCGTGTTGAAAGCCCCCACGTCTGCTATCGGGTTCGCGAGCTGGCGAACCGCGGTCTTTACGGTTGTTTTCTGTACGAAATCTGCCATTTGTGTTTCCTCCAATTTTTCTGTTCTCAACGAAGTTCACCGAACCTCGTTTTTTCTCTGGTGTCGCCGGGGCCCCTTTGACATATCACTATTGGACGTATGGGGAAATGGGTCTGGCTGAATAAATTTTGAAAAGTGAAAATGGGGATTGCTGGTGAGGATTGGAGGCAATCGGGGCACGGGAGTTGCCCGGAATTTTTTGACAAAATGGGAAGGCGGTCGGGTTTCTTTGATCGATTTGTGTAAGGAGGTAATTGAGAAGAATTTTATGCTGGGCGTTGCGTCCTCTCGGAAGTGGAGGTTAAGCGTGATGACCGGCAGTATGCGTGAAAAAATATACCTCGAATTGAACACCCAGAGTATAAATCCGCCGATGGCTGATCCCCCAAAAACCTATTTTAGTGATTCCTTCACCTTGCCTCCCATATCCTAAATCCCGTCTCCCTGACCTATCCTCTAACCAAACAGATCAACACAGGCCGGTTTTATCCCCCGCAAAAAGCCCGGTCTGGTAATCCAGGGCAGTATCAGCATTTCCAGAAAAACCTACTCAAAAAACGACCGAAACAGGCCGGTCCCTGAAATCCAGAAAAATGGAAAAGAAGCCCGATACGTGCCCGGATTGGCTATTTTCATCAAAATGGGGGGGTGAGACCCCCATAAGTCAAAAAAGGGGTTCACATTTCCCGCTCTCCGATGATGAAACATGGCAGGAGGAGGGTACCCCGGGCATCACTTCCTGTAATACCGGGGTCCCATCCGCCCGGATCTCGATGAGCCTGTCGTCGAGAATCCGGAAATACTGCCAGGTCCCCCACGGGGACAGTAGCCAGAGCTCGCGGGCGATGACATCGGTCAGCGGCACCCTGCGGAGGTGGAGGATATCCTGTCCGAATTCCGCGGCACAATCCTCCGGGTACATGAGGTGCGAACGGCACCGCCGGACCCGGACAAAGACCGTACGGCCGGGACAAAAGAGGATGAATTCAAGCCAGGATTCCCTGATCAGGGCACGGTCCATGACAATCCCGCGTCCTGTCGCGATCTTTATCCCCTGCCTGATCGCCTCTACCGGTGGCGGCCCGCGTGTCATCCCTCACACCCCCGCCGCCCCGCCCGCTGCATCTTTCCCGGTCCCGCTCTCTGCACCGGGAGGCGAGAGCATTGCCAAAGCCCGGGCCGCGAGTTCGCGGGGCACCGGCTTCGTCCGCACGGTCACGTTGAAGTGGTGCCAGTGTGTCCGCTTCACGCTGATGCGGTACACGGCATCGCCCCATTCCCGGACCTGGCGGGCCACGGCATGCGGGAGGAGGTGGAGCGGGATTTCGGTCAGGGTCCTTGACCGGCACTTCGCTACGCGTATCGCCTCCGTTTCCCGGGCCCGTGGTCCGCGAACCAGAAGATCGTGTCGCCCGGTTTGTTTCCCGCCGGGCGATTCCCCGTCGGTTCTCCTAATTGCCATCATGATCCCTGTCTGGTTTCCCCGGTCTTCTCCTGCGGGATGACCGGATGCCCGTGCCGGGAATCCCTGTCTTCCGGAGTATATCCCGGTCAGGTGTACATGGCCGCTCTTCTTCGTTAACCAGGACGATATCCTGCCGGATACCGCCGGTTTTGTTCTGCTTTCCGTACATGGAGTCTATGCTATCACTTCCCTTGTGGTCAACCCGGGCACGGGAAAATTTTCATAAGAATGTACGATAATAATCCTGTGCCTGCGGGCGGGACAGGGTCCGGCGAAGTTCGTCGCCTGGTGAACCCATCATTTCTCTTCGGGACAACCCCCGGCTGTCCACGAATGGGGATTTTGTTCCACGGCATATAACGATTCTAACGCAGCTATCTACCGGACTCCTGAACGGTAGGCAATCGCGTCAGAAACATTAAGTGGCGGATACCGGGATCCGCTTTCCGGTATATGATGAAAGTCTCCGGAATAATTTTGGTAATCCTGGTCTGCACCATCGTGCTCATACCGGGAGTTTCTGCAAAGGATAACGACACCAGGGTTGATGATTCAGGAACCCCGGCCGGAGACCTGCACCTGCCTGGAGTTGTGTCGCCCGGGACCGCCGGTACTATCACCCGGGGCGAAACGGACTGGTATTCGGTGACAGTCCCCACCGGGGCCGCATCGATAACTGCTGACCTGGACTGGGGATATGCCCCTGATTCGCTCTCGCTCGCGGCCATCGCCCCGGACGGGACCATCGGGCCGTTTGATGATGCATCCGACGGGGTAACGAACGGGAGAGTCTTCCTTACGATCAGCAGGACCGGCGGAATTGCTCCCGGGACATGGAAGTTCAGGGTGCATGGAGCGGGTGTGCCGGAGATCCGGAGGTATAAGTTTGTTATTTATTAAAATAAAATAATAAGACTAATATTCTTTTATGATAAATATTCATTGATGGAACCCTCTCCGGTGAGGACTGTCGTCCTCTTCATCTCCCTTTTCCTGGTTGCCGTGCCATCCGTCTCAGCAGGTACCGGCGGATACAGCGTGGCCCCGGCCCAGGGCGGGGAATTCCCGGCAGACTTCCAGGACCCGGTTCCTATATCATTCTGGGACCTCACGCTGCGGGAGAAGTCCATTGCCGTATCCCTGTCCTTTTGTCCGGTGCTCGTGTACCCGGTTGAGATCATCTTCTGTCTGAAGATGCTGGCAGCCTTCGGGTACCGGAAAGCCGGGCAAAATGCCATCCTGCGGAACCGGAACCGCCGGAAAATTTACGAGTGCATAGCGGCAAACCCGGGCGTGAAGTTCAATGCACTGGAACGGCTGACCGGGGTAAAAGAGGGGACCCTGAAGTACCACCTGCGGGTCCTCGGGGTGAAGCGGAGGACTGTCTCCTTTGACAGCGGGGGGTCCGTACGGTATTTCGAGAACAACGGCAGGTACAGCGAACTGGAGAAGAAGGTGTTCCTGCACCTCCAGAACCCGACAACGCGAAGGATCCTCGGGATCATTGCCTCTTCCCCGGAAGTTTCCCGGAAAGAGATCGCAGGGATCGTGGGCATTGCAGGCCCGTCGGTCTCGTGGCACACGAAGCGGTTGTCCGGCGACGGGATTATCACCACCTGTAAAGAGGGGAGAGCGGTCCGGTATACTCTCTGCCCCGAGGGGGCGAATATCCTCAAGCAGTTCCGCGAGCAGGAGGCCGGGATGGCGCCCGGGAGCGCTGTGACCGGGGAGGAACCGGGGGAATATGTTTGTGAAAATAACCCGTGAGGTATTGATGATGCCAAAAAATTTCTATTGGTACTTTTTAATAGGCGGAATTATCGGTGCAATAATTGCAATCACCGGGACCAGCTGGCTGTTCTATTTCAGCCCGCTCGTGCGTACTCACCATCTCAACGTGCCGGGTACCTGACCCTTGCGTTTTTCATTTTTGTCCTGGTTTTTTTTGGGTATGTTTTCTGTCGGCGGAAGCAGTTCAGGTAGAGCCTATACTAAATTTTAAAAACATACGCTTATTTTCAAATTAGACTAATTATTTCACAATGAGCGAAGCTCTCAATCAAAAAGAGATTATGCGTAATAAAATTTTACAGCGGCTTACGGATTTTGGATTTTTTTTAAACGAAAAGAATGAATTGATTCCACCTAGTTTTACTGATAAAGAGTCGATTCGAAAATTGCATCTTGCCCGAAAAAATTTTGTCTTGGAAAAAGATAAGGAATGGATTTTAAAAAATGAAAATCGTCTTTTCAAATATTTCGCTGATGGTAAAGATATTGATCCTGAATCTATCGATCCAATACTTATTGAAATAAAAACTGAGCATCAAAGTGAAATTTTTAGATATGCTACTTATCTATGGAGTATTCCTGTATCTCGTGGCTATGCTCGAAATTTAAGATATCTTGTGATGGATCAATATAACAACAAATTGATTGGCATTTTTGGATTAACAGATCCGATTATTGGTTTAAAAACCCGGGACGATTTTATCGGTTGGAATAAAAATCAAAAAGAAGACCGATTGTGGCACGTAATGGATGCATACGTTCTCGGAGCAGTTCCTCCCTATAATATTCTGTTGGGCGGAAAACTCGTTGCATCATTAATGACTTCTAATCAAGTCAGATCCGATTTTAAAAATAAATACGGTGGAACAAAAGCAGTGATTTCTGGAAAATGCCGTGAGGGTCATTTGGTACTAATTACAACAACTGCCGCTCTCGGAAAATCTTCATTACTTAGTCGATTATATTTTTCAAGAAATGATAATGTTAAAGATAGACGACCTCTTTGGGACAATATCGGATATACAGAAGGTTACGGTCATTTTCATCTTGATTCTGGTTTGGCAGATGAAATGGTATCCTATCTAAAAAGTACGGGAAACGAGATAGTAAAAAAGAATAGATTCGGAAATGGACCTCAATGGAAAATGCGTGTATTGAGAACATGCCTTAGTGAAGTGCGATTAAATACAGATTTTTTAAAACACGGAGTGAAACGTGGAGTATATATTTCACCCTTGGCGAGAAATTATCAAGATTTTTTAAAAGGCAAAACCAATTCACCAAAATACTATAATCAGACATCAGAAATGATTTTCTCGTATTTTCAGAGAAAATACTTAATTCCAAGGAGTATTGCTCGATCGGATTGGAAATATTTTAATAATGAGTCGATTCGGGTATCAAATGCACAAGAGAAAGATGGAGAATAATCCATTTTGCCCTTTTATTATGTGAAGGCCTTTTTAGTACTTTTGAGAATTTTTGGCTTCGTCGAAATAGTCTTTTTTGGGGAGATTGCTTCTTTTGTAACTAATAAATAAGAATATTTAGAGCCTTCAAGATATGTCGTAGTGGAAATTTTTAATTTGGTTAATGCATCATCCAAAAACTTTCCTTTTATCAATCTATTCGATCCCTTCGTCTCAACGAAAATATTTTCCAAATCCGCCGGAACGGAATCAGCAACACATTTGCTTAAAAAGAATTGTGAAAATGTTATTTGATTCTCTATCTTTTTACCGTCAATTTCAATATTTGAAAATAATGAGAGATCTTTGTGGCATTCTATGACATTTTTCGTAATTTTCGATAAATCATCCAATAATCCTGGGAATTTTTCATGATAAATTTCAGTTGCTGTTTTCTCTATTTTTTTACTATCATCTTTTTTTGATTTTATGACATTTTCTACATTTTTAATTTTTACTGGTAGAACAAAGGGTTGATCTGGGGCAGACCAGAAATAACAATTTCCCTTAATCGGTTCATTTAAAATATTCGCAAGAATATCATTTGAAAAATGAGCATTTGATCGTTGAAGTGATCTTAAATCGTTTTCACTCAACAAATGAAATGCAAAGAAATTATCTCCTTGACTGAGCAGTTCATTCGCAATCGCTCCGGGTTGTTGAGTGACCAGAATTGAACCAAGTCCGTATTTACGGCCTTCTTTGGCCCACCGAACAAATGGAGATGTTTCTTTCATCCCTGGAGCTAATACAGTTTGAGCTTCTTCGATAATAGCAATTATTTTTATGATCTCCCCGGAAGAACCGATTGTGAAATTTTCCTGATTCTTGTTAAAAAGCTCATTCAGAATCAAACCGCAAATATCATTGGAAATGCTACTTGAAAGTAAAGATATATCGATAATCACAATATGTCCTTGTTTAAGATGAAATCGAATCTCTTCGATCATCTGGGATTCTTTATCGTGAAGGGAATTTATTACGGGAATTATGTTGTTTTTAATCGCAGTAACGGAAACATCACCTTTCGACTCATTAAAATTTTTAAATTCTGTGATATTTGCGATTTCCTTATCATCAGTTGAAAATTTATTCTCAGCTAATAATTTGACTAATTCACCCCACTTTTCTTTATGCAATCCTCGAACTCTTGAGGCAAAAACAGATTCTTGTTTACCTTCAGCAACACAGTTGGCTATTATATCATTAGCCGAAAACTCTGCAAGATTTAATTTAACTCTACCTGCAATCATCCGACGATATTTTTCGGGAAGTTTAGGATCATTTCTGTCAGTAAAAACAACAATTTTTCCTGCAAGTTCAGGAACATCGGCTAATCCCGGTCTCCCCCATTTATCCGGAAATGCATATTCACCTTCAGGATCAAATAACAAAACTCCAACATCTTGCTCTTTCTCATAAAGAAGAGTGAGCAGCATTTTTATTAGATTCGATTTGCCATAGCCTGCTCTTGCAAAAACAAATGTTCTCTTCGATACAAGGTTATCGATATTGAAAAGGATCGGTAATTTTGGTTGATTGCTTACACCATCGAATTCTTGTTCTCCTAGAGTGTAATATCCAATTTCAACAGCGATTTTTTTCTCTTTTTTTTCTGTATCTAATGCCCCCAAAGAGCAAAGATAATTTAATACGATTTCTGTTGGTCTTCCAACAATTGCACCTAAATGAGGTAATTTCCTTATGCTAGGAGTATAGCGAAATTCTTTGGTTTTATGGTCATATACAATACCCCCGAGTAATTTGACATTTACATTATACCGTAATTTAGACTCTTTTAAGGATTCGGGAACATCTTTCTTGATCCGGGATAGATCTGCTAAATAATCATCTCCCTCATAACTTGCCATTACACCGACGGGAAAAAATTTTGTGATCCGTCCAAGGATCATATTTTCCTTGTTGATAGCAACAAGGATAAAACTCCCAAGTAATGGATGAAATTCTGTATGATAAGGACTGACAATCTCTGCTTTAAATTCAAATCCTGATTCAGAAAAACCTTTAAAAAAGCCAATTGAAGGCAATTCAATTAATTCAGTCAAAATTTTTCCCTCCTCCCTTGGATAATGCTCGTTTAAACCAAATATTTGCTAAAATTTTTTCCCGTTCGGTTTCATCGATCCGATCGATAACTTTCCTTGTGAGAGTAGTTGCCAAGACTTCCATTTCGATACCTGATAAAACTGCATTTTCATGAGCTTGAATTAATTGGTGTGGATAACCAACAACAGGAAAAGAAACTTTAGCAGTATCAGCTATATATTCTAAAATTTCTTTTCGACGATCTTTCAACCACCTAGGAATTTCTATTGGTAAAATTAAGCCATCAGATGTCTCCGTTAGTTTTGCAAAATATAAATCACCAAAATTTCGCTTCCCTAACCAAGTAGCGACATAATGATAACTTTTTTCCTCGATTTTCTCAGGAATTTCACAAAAACAGGGATAATTTCTGTCAAAAACGTTTTCCAACGTCATTGCTAACGAAAAATAATTTAAAACTCGTGCTTTTTTCGCAACACCAGCTAAAAGAGTCCCTTTTTCATTGTAAGCTTCTTGAAATGACTTTGCTAAAGCTTGAACTGTTGGTTCTTTCATACTTTTTGAGCGCAATAAACCATCTCGTAAAAGAAGCACCGTACTTCGTTCCGGTTCCCATGCCATATCTAAAAGAACGGCCCATTCGATTACGTCTCTGAAGGTTCTGACAGCCCCCCTAACATCAATAGTTTCTTCTTCACTTTTTTTCTGAGGCAGAAAATAGGAGATATCCTCGTACTTAATATCCAATCTTTCCAAAAATCTCGAGAGAATTGGTATTTCTTTAAAATAATTTTTAAAAATATCCGGATCTGAAGTAATTGGAATAATTTTTTGAATGCGTTCTCTTCCTTCAGAGTCCACAACCCTAATTATTTCAATGCTGATAGGTTCAAAAGTGAGACGATTCTCCCCGCCATCGGTTGCCACAGGAGCTATTGCATAACAAGGTCGATAGCCAAGCTCAACAACATTCAATGTTTTTACTAATTCTCTTAATTCATTTAATTTTGGAAGTTCTTGGGCAATGGCGTGATCCATTTCAGAATATGCATATTCGAGATCTAAGGTATTACTCATGCCAAAGATTTCTCCGATTGGTGTTTTGATAATTAGGATTCTTTAATGGACTGCTCCCATAAAATAATATGTATTTTTGAACAAAAAATCACGTATAATTTTTATTTCGGTTCGATTATCGATTAAGATCTGGTTGAGTTTTCAAAAAAAATGAAATAGGAATAGGATTTTTCTTTTATATAAATATCTGATTTTTTTCCATAGAATTAAATTTAGTGAAACTGAATAAACGGATTCTCATATAGTTTTCCGGCACACTATAAAAACAAATAAAAGAGTTTTAATACAAAATCACCACTCAATCTAATTATGTCAATTGATCCAAGTAAAATTGAGTGTCTTAAAAAATGGGGTTTTAAAAGTAATCCCTTTGAAGAGATATATCGCGATAATTTTTGGGCCCGTCCGACAGATGATCTTGATTTTATAAAATATATTTTATCAAATTCGATAAGTGAGAAAGAGGTACTAAATATTTTAATAAAAGGTGAGTATGGGTCGGGGAAGACATATTCATTAAATTATTTAAAGGGTTTCGTCGAAAAAAATCTTAATGGCTTTGGAATATTTTTTCAAATCCCAAAAAAATACCAAGTTCGCGGATTTCGAGATATTTTATCTGAGTTTATAAGATCTATTGAAATTACAAGACTTGAAAAAATTGCAAATGAAATTGTTGAGAAGGAAGGATTCACCGATAAGGATGATTTTAAAAAACATTTGATAAATTTGCGAATCGATACGGATGTAGCTGTTGCAATTTCAAATTTAGCTTTCAGCGAAGATTATGCCTTAACATCTACATGGCTTTTTGGAAATTCGACAATTCATCAAGATCGTGCTTTAGGAATGCAATCCTCTACAAAGGATGAGCCTATCATAGTAAAGGTAATTATCAATATCCTTTTTTTCCTAAGTTTAAAATATCAAATCGTTGGCATCTTTGTTGACGAATTCGAAAATTTATCCGGTGATTCTCAAGCAGTTAAATCTGTTAAAGAAGGATTTAGAAATTTATATGATGCACTTCTCGCTGATGATAGGCGAGGAGCTATTGCAATTGTGACAGCGATAACAGCTCGTGTTGAATACGAAATATCATCAAGTATGGGAACAGCGTTTCTCGATCGGATCACTAATAGCTTTACTTTAAGTCCTCTTAATGAAGAAAATTGTAAGAGTTACATAAAACAACTATTCAGAGAATATCGTGAAACCGGTGAGGATAAATTAGTTCCTCCATTCAAAAATGATATTGCTTTTGACGCATATATCAAAATTTTCCCCATTACCCCCGCAGTTCCAAAAACAAGCCCTGGACCTATTAATACTCCTCGTCGAATTATGAAAACTGGGACAATTTTATTGACAAGAGCTTGCTTTGAGAAGAAAAAGGAGATTGATTCAGAATTTATTGAGAAAATCTTAGGTAAGGTGAATCTTAAATGATAATACCTTATGACAAATATTACGAGCGAATACGAAACAATCGTAATTTTTTAGCCACCTTAATTCTCGGAATAATTGGAGCAGGAATAATAACTTTATTCATTGAGTATCTTCCGGATGAAATAAAAAAATCTATCTTTATGCCAATTTCTTTGTTTATAATTTTCATCATTGTTTTATTTTATGCATCAAGATTTTCTCAAAAAATGGAAAAGGTTATAGTTCGCTATATGATTTCTATTGATCCAGGATCTTTTGATTCATTTAGGTCGACTACTTTACAAGCAATACCGGATAAAGCTGATTATAAAATAGAATTGGATCAAATTTTACAAAACATGAATAAAATTTTTGAAATTCCAACACTTTGCGAAAATGCCGGTTTCGGTCATCTTCAACCATATTCTCAGCAGTTAATTAGCTTAAGATCTAGAATACATGACCATCTTATTGTTGAAATGCTATCTAAAATTCATGATGCCGTTAACAATCTCAATACTCTTCAAACAACACTCATTGATTCGCTTCAAAAAAATTCTGAAATAGTTAAAAAAAATGGTTATATTGTAGAAAAGATTCAAAGTGGAATTGTTTTAAAAAAAGTGACATATCAAATATTTAAAAAAGAGATCTTACGTATTTCTTTTGAAAATTACATAGATAGATCTTTGTTATACCCAGTGCATTGTCATACAGAAATGTCACCATTTTTGTCGATAAAAGAATACACCTTACTCATTGATGAGATGAACCGATTATTCGTTGCAATATCTACAGAAAAAACATTTCTTGAACTTGGAATAAAATTTAATTTGATGGAAGATATTCGTTATAAAAATCGTTTCGAACAAGATTTCTATATTCCACTTTTACGAGAAATCAATAAATCTTTAGATAAAATTTCGATAGGATTACCTCAGGAAAATGTGGAATAAATAATTATGAAAGGACTTCCGGAATCTTTTGATATTGCAAGAAGAGCTGGTTTAATCCTGTATTTTCCAATAAAATCGGATCAAGAACAAAATTTTGATGCTATTTTTAGAATTTATCAAAATGAATATATTTTTTTAAAAGAGGAGTTGTTTCAATATCGATCTCGATGTGAAAACAAATGGTCCCAAGATAAATGTCGACTTGGTTTATCTCAACCAACTGCAAGAACAAGTTTTAGTAAATATATGAGAATTGCTCATGGATTAGATTTTATTGAAATGCAAAAAATCCAAGATGGTTGGATTTCAAAACCTACGCCTTCTACACATATCATAAATATTCTTTGTAAGTTAAATAAAGCGGAGAAAAAGTCACATTTTGAGTTATCAAAATCTCTGAAACTCTTTTTTTTACATAATTTATTAAAAAAAGATGCCTTATTTATAATTCCCATTCTGAAATCGCTTAATGAAGCCGAGGTATCATCTCAAACGGGTATAATCAATAATGAATTCTTGAGCATATGCGCGAAAAACCTATTTGATTTTTCATCGAATTCCTTCGAAATGAATTTTTTAAAACCGGTGGAAGTACAATCTTATGTGAAAAGACTAAAATTTTTTGAATTGAATCAATACAAAATATCATCAAATGATAAGCCAACACGAGGTTTTTTACATATGATGGAACCTCGAATTCATTGGTTAATCGATCTATTATTGATCGATAATAATCAATTTTGTAAGAATGCAATAATTAAACCTGCAAATTTTCTATTGAAATATTTCGATAATCCAAATTTTCAGTACGAAGACCTTATGACAAATTATTATGCTTATTTATTAACTTTGGAGTCATCCAATAATTCTATTATTTCTTCGGATAATTACGAGGATGATAATAATTCAATTACTCTCGCCATTAACGAATTAAAAAATTACTACCCAAAATTAATTCCATTAAATACCACAATAGATCTTATTCAAATTATTAGCTCTATACAAGAGGATATATTTGTTCCCGCGAGCAAAATTTTAGAGAATTTGACTAAAACATATACAATTTTACGTGATTGGAATCCAAAAGAGGGTTTTATTGATATTAGTTCAATAAAAAATTAATTTTTTTAGGAGACACAATTATTTAGAGAACTGATAATATCAGTTTATAATAATATTATCGAACGCGGATTTTTTGTCGATAATAGTCTGCGATAAACATTAGCCTTTTTTTCACTGAATCTCATTCCGTGACATCAAACAAAGAAGAGATTTTTGGCAAAATATTGCAAGACGAGAGAAAAGCCAAAAAAATTTCTCAGGAAAAACTCGCAAAACTCACGGGCCTCGACCGGACCTTCATCAGTCTCATCGAGAACGGGAAGCGAAGCCCGAGCTTCTCGACGATTCTAAAAATTTGTGCTGCCCTCGAAATTGATCCCTCTGACCTTTTCTCGATTTACGAGAAGAAAGATCCGGATTACTCCGTGAAGAAAGGCGGGAGATATGGCAAGTGAACCAGGAACACCCCGTTTGAAGATCCCGCCAAATATTACCCAAGCCCATATTCTCCAAGCCATCAGGGATATCGAGGCAGTGGGATATCCTGATAAGAACGAATCGAGAAAATACGATCTTCTTTTCGAAGGAAAGAGCTACCCCCCGAAAGTCGTACTCTTGCGAGCGAACAAGTTTGCGAACGGGGAGTTGCTTGATGTCTCGGAATTTTCCGGTGGGGAACAATTTGCAAATAAATTTTTGAAAGAACGGGGTTTTGATATCATCTTGAAAGATGACCCTTTGGTCGATTTTGAATACGAATCCCATTCCTGGAAGATCATCTCCGATACGATCGCGACAAAGCAGATGGACAAATCATCGTTTAAGCATCATGGGACAGGGATACCTGTCGATATCCGGCACTTCTTTGATATCGATTCCATGAAGGTTGGGGAGAGAAGGGACATCGTCCTCTCTCAGGGGATCCTCAGGTATGCCGCTCACTTGGAGATGGTGAATGAGAAGAACCCGAGGACTCGGCTCCTCTGGAGAGCCGATCTTGAATCCGTTATCCAAAACACCTTCCCGACCTGGTCGAAATACTTCGACACCCATACGAAAACCCATGCGTCGACGCCGGTCTTGAAGATTGTCAAGACCTCCTCCAAGGATACATATCGAATCTCATTTGAGGAGATAAAAAAAGCCTCTGATTCTCTGGTGTTGCAGACCGTGTATTCACGGGAAGCGATCAAAGAACAGTTCAATATAACGGATGCTTCCATCAAGAACGGGATATTCAAACCTAAGGACTTTTCATCGGTTTGGCTCTTCATAACCGAAGAGAAATCGCCCGACCGTACCCAGTACAAGGACTATTTTGATGGGTTGATACTTCATTTCGAAGGGCAGACCATGAAAAGGACTGATGATCTCATCATCAATTCTGAAATAGATGGTAACGAGATCCTTGTCTTCTATCGAAAGAGGAAAAATGAATTTTCCAATTTTGGCTTCCGTTATTTAGGACGCTTCATCTATTATTCTCATATATCGAGTGAAAAACCCCTTGAACCTACAAAGTTCATCCTTTATCCTTTCGATAGTGCTATTGATGATGACAAGGAAGAGCCGGTGGTTGCAGACCAGACATACAGACCTTTAGTCGAAGGACAAGAGAGGACGCGGATTCAGACATATTATGAGAGGAACCGGAAATTACGGATCCAAGCCATCAAAATTCACGGTACCAAATGTGCTGTCTGCGGCTTTGATTTTGGAAAACGATATGGCCCATTTGGTGAGGGATATATTGAGATCCATCATGTGACCCCCCATGCATCAGTAAAAGGTGAACGAGAGATCGATCCCCAAAAAGATCTCGTTCCTGTTTGCTCCAATTGCCACAGAATGATCCATAAGCCGAGAGACACGTGGTTGACGGTTGATGAAATAAAAAAATTGGTCAATTAGTTATTCTTTATTTCAAGATCAGATATTTCCGAATATAATGCTATCAGAGAACTAAAAGCAAACATCATTTATTCTAATATCCTAAAACAATAATTCAAGATTAACCGGTGCTTTTATCTATGAAAAATCAGAGTTCAAGTGATTATCAAAAACTAAAATGGAAGTTTTTTTCCGATGTAAATAAAAAAGCAATCGGATATAAAGGAGATATCCGTGCATATATCGGGCAGAAGACTTGGTTTCATGAAAGGGACTCTTCTGAAAGTGATCCAATCCAAAGGCATGTTTTGGCGTTCCAATCAGCACTGAACGATTTTGATAAAATTCATTCGAAGGAACAGTTCAAGCAAGAACTATCTTCTGCGTTGGAAAACTGGCGAGTTGAAGGAAAAGAGATCAAGAGAGTGCTTTGTAATGAAGCGGTCATATCACCTCCTGTAAAAAAAATAAAAAACTGGAAGAATAATGGGAAAAATTTTATTTCATTATTCTCTGGTGCGTTTGGTCTTGACCTCGGCTTTATGGCGATGGGGTTTAGACCCCTCATGGCACTTGACATCGAAGAGTCGTCCTATAAAACAATTAATACAAATTTACCTAAGCTGCCTTTCATCAACGAAGACGTAAATACGGTTTCAACAAAACGCATCCTCGAAGAAGTCGGCCTTGATGTCGGAGAACTTGATGTCGTGACAGGGGGGCCGCCATGCCAGCCTTTTTCCACGGCAGGAAAGAGACAATCAATGCTCGACCCACGGGCATCACCATTGCGTGAATACGTGAGATTCATCAATGAGGCCCAGCCGAAATGTTTCGTGATGGAAGAAGTAGAGGGTATACTCTCTGCCCGGCTCAAACATGTCCCGATTGCAGAAAGAGATGATAAAAAGGTTTTATCTGCTGATGAAAAACATGGGTCTGCCTTCAGATTAGTAATGCAGATGCTCACGGAAACCGGATATAAGATCTCATATAGTCTAGTGAACGCAGCTGATTATGGCGCCCCTCAGGTAAGGCGACGTCTGATATTTATTGGTCTTAGGGAGGGGGTACCTGAACTCCCTGAACCAACCCACTCGTATAAACCACAATTACGAATTGATGGCCCCTCCGTTGAGCCGTGGACTACTTTTTGGGAAGCAACCGCTGACCTGCAAGGGACAAAGATGGACTATTCAAAATTTTCAGAAAAAATTTCTGGCTATATGAAAAATATTCCTCCAGGGGGTTATTGGCGCCAGCTCCCAGAAGATATGGTATTAGAGGCGATGGGGGGGGCACATGAGTCGAAGGGGGGTAAGATGGGCTATTATCGCAGGTTGTCATGGGACTGTCCATCACCGACTGTTGTTACAACTCCCTCTCAAAAAGGCACTTTGTTATGTCACCCAGAGGAATTGCGCCCAATCACTGTTGAGGAGTATAAACGTATTCAGGGGTTCCCTGATGACTGGACAATTCCTGGCTCGACAATTGTAAAATATCAGCTTATCGGGAATGCAGTACCGGTGTATTTATCCCATGCAATCGCCGGGCAAGTGTTGAAATTATCAGATGAAAATTAATAGATAGATGGGTCTCATCTCTAGTTTATGCCAAAAAAGCATCTGCAGGATCAGAAAAAAAGATTCAATAAGATCCTTTTACAATGGGTCAAAAAGAACGGGCGTGACTTTTTCTGGCGTGAAAAACGTGATGCTTATAAGGTTTTTATTGCAGAATTCCTGTTAAAAAGAACTACATGTACCGCCGCACACAGAGTTTATCAGAAATTTTTGGAACAATATCCGGATATACTAAAACTCGCCTCAGCTAATCTTGAGGATCTTGAAAAAATTCTTAAACCGATTGGTCTCTATAAACAAAGGGCCAAAGGGATTAAAGAGGCTGCGGAATTCCTTGTTGAAAATTTTGGGGGCAATTTCCCACGAAAATTTGAAGAATTATTACATGTTCCTCATATCGGGACTTATACCGCTGCATGTATTTTATCATTCGGGTTGGACATTCCCGTACCAGCAATTGATTCAAACGGACAAAGGATCATTTCACGATTTTTTAAAAATGAACTAAGCGACAACCTAACTCTGAAAAAAGTATTAGAGTTCTCTTGGGATTTGGTACCAAAAAAAGATCATGCACTATTCAATTACGGCCTAATCGATATGGGAGCGATGGTATGTTCTTATAGGGGTTGTTCAAAAGAGGACTGTCCATTAAATAAAAATTGTGATTTTTATCAAAGTGAAAAAGGTTCTACCACATATCTTCAAGATAATCCTTAACCGGATCTTTTGATTTTTGATATTTTTTATTAAACTCAACTAATGCCCGGTCATAGCAATCATCAATTTCTTCCATAATATTTCTAGTTAAAAGGATATTTTCCGCCGCTTCTTTTAGTAAAAGCATCAATTTTTTATGATAATCTGGATCATCAGAAATAAAGTCCCATAGTTCTCTACCAATAAGTGTCCTTTTTTCCCAATCTGGGAGACTGGTACGATAATGGTGGTGAGTGATTGTATTCATTGTCCGTTTACCGTATGTCTCACCGATATACCCCTTTTCGCCACGTTTTTCGATCTCTTCAATTTTTTCTTTGTAGTGGAGGATCTGTGTTTTATCAATATCATTCGGTCCGCTTTTTACTTCTATCCAAGAGACAACATCCCCGACTTTTCTTTTTACAAGATCCCATTTTGTCCCATGGACTTCTGGATAATCTTTTGCGTCGTAAATATCAGGTCCTGAATATCGTAATAGGTCTTGGACCACAAAACCCATTGATGTGACGATACTCCGCGAGACAGTCTGATATACATTATATTTTAAAATTTGATCGGCGGTACTTAATTTCAATGAGGCAATAAGAAGAGGACTGACGATTAAATCATCAAGTCGGAGAGAATGGATCATTGTGACTTGGGTAGATAAAAAATTCATACCCAGAATTTTAATGAAATTTTCCGAAGGTGTAAGTTTTGGATTTAAATAATTTGGACTTTGTATTCTTTTTATTCGTTCAATCTCTTCCGCTGAACAAATAATTGCCCTATTGCCCCCAACATACGTGAAATCTTGGTAGGACTCAGGGGGAGTCTCTACAAAGGCATGGAGATCTTCAAATCTTGTGGAAATTGTTTTCGCTTTTCCTTTACTAATATTTGCAAATTTGATTAAACAGAATTCAAGTAATTCTTGAGTGTTTGCTGCCATAGTTATTTCCAGTTTAACTCATCTGAATAAGTTGTTATTAACCTTTTTAATCGATAAAATAAGCTTTTGAAAACTGTTCGGGGATATCCGAGAAATAAATTTCATCTTAATATCTTTAATTTATTTTTTAAGGGCAAATCATATTTGATACCCGTCGGTTAATTCCTAACACTTCAATAAAAAAGAATATTGGGTTTTACTAATGAACTCTCGGTCTTCTTTATGAATCTCCAGTAAATGAATAAAATCTTCATTAGAAATTTCTGATAAGTAATTTTGCATGGATTTTCTTATTAATTTGTTAAATGATTCTGAGAAACAATCCATGTTTTTGAATTCAGAATATAATATTGGGGATGGAAATTCTAAGTCCTCAAAAGTGTCGATAAAAATTGTATTACTCACTTGATAGTAGTTATTTTTTATTTTGGAAATTCCAACAATAGTACCTTTCCATTCTTTTTTTGAAGTGAGACTTTGTGTTAAATATGTAAGGAGGATATCCCCCGACTCAATTTTTTTAAATAGATTGAAATAGCGGGTAGACGCTGGAGCTTTTAGCCCTCGTTTTGGTTTTTCAGGAGACCCATAGACTTTACCAGTCCATCCCCAATCTCCACTTGTTACTTCAATCCAAATTTTCACGCTTCAATCATTGATGTTGAGGATTAAATAACATTTTTAAAAAGCACCCCACAACCCTTATCGCGCCTCCCATCCAATCAATTCTAACAAATGCCTCCCGATCCCGACTAACTTCCTACCGACCTCGAATATATAGAATACTTCCTCGATAACTGGCTCTTCCTCCCCTGGTTCCCGTGGATCCCCTTCACCGCAACAAAAGAAGAGTTCCGGCAAATCCCAAAAGAGCCCGGCCTCTACCAGATAAGACCCGCCGGCAAAGACTTCCTGATGTACATCTGTGAGACCCGGAGAACCGTTCACGAACGGCTCAACGAACTCCGACACAGCCTCAGGCGGACCGACTTGATGCATTGGAAAGATCCCCACGCGGCTGGGGCGGAGTATCTGCCGTTCAGAATGAATGGCAGATTTGAGAAGCGATTTTCAAATCGCTTCGAGCCCTATTGAGCGTCAAAACATCTAACATTTCCAACGCAGACTATAGTCGACAAATTTATCCTCCCGCCCGCCAACATATTCTCCGGTGCACTGGTGAACCGTCAGACCCCGGACCGCAAAGAAAATCCCGATCGGACACCCCCGGCTATGAACGCTTGGTCTGAGCGTGATATTCTGCCGTTCCGGGAAAATCTCACCAGTCACCGGCCTGCGGGGTGATGGCAGCACAAGACCCCCGCGCCCACCCGGTGCCGGCGCAGTCCGGTATGTGGATGTGATGGAAATACAAAAGCCGGACACTGCTGGTAAATTCCAAATCCGTTCGCGTGAAACAAATGAAGTGAGGAATCAACCATGACAGATTATTCCCTATTCGAAGACCGCACGATCCAACGCCTCATCGTCGGCATCGCTGCGGGGCTGGCCCTCGGGATGATCCTGGATATCGTGCTGGTCGTGTTCAGGGGCTCGGCGTACATGCCGGTCGTCTTTTTCTTCGTGCTGGTTATCGTCATGGCGGTGCTGGTGCGGTGGTCGAAGGGGCTGGAGTGAGGGGGCGGGATATCCCCGGCTGCCATCAACTCACTGCCCGGCAATCCAAAAGTTATTGCACCGGCCGATACGATATATTCACGAGAGGACGCATAAGGGAAGTTACTGTATGAACAATTTCCGTTTTTCCGTAGTAATCGAAAAAGATGAAGATGGCTACACCGCATTCTGCCCGGAACTCCAGGGATGTTATGCGCAGGGTGAAACCTATGAAGAGGTCCTGGAAAATATACGCGATACCATCCGCCTCCACCTCGATGATCGCATTGAATCGGGAGAGAAGATTCCGCAGGCGCATCTGATCAATTTAACCACTGTCGATGTCTCGGTATGAGTGAAAAACTCCCCCGGATCCCGGCTGAACGGATCATCGCCCTGCTGAAAAGGAAAGGGTTCAGTTGCGTACGGCAAAGCGGGAGTCACAAAATTTTTAAAAACGGTGCTGGTGTCAGGGTAACCGTACCGGATCATGCCGGGAAGATCCTGCACCCGAAGATCGTGAAACAGATCTGCAAGGATGCCGGTATTGATCCCGGTGAACTTGTGTGACGGGTTCCGCGGTCCGGGCCCCCGCCATGACAAAGGCCTGAAAACGGGTGGCATTGTCCTCAGGACTATTGGCGATGCCACCCCACTCAGCCCGGCATCCCAAAACCAAAACACCATCCACGTTAACCAATGCAGATGGTGGATGTGACACTATTCGAAGATCGCACGCTCAAACGCCTCATCGTCGGCATCGCAGCGGGGCTGGCCCTCGGGATGATCCTGGATATCGTGCTGGTCGTGTTCAGGGGCTCAGCGTACCTGCCGGTGATTTTTGTCCTCGTGCTGGTGGCCGTCCTGGCATTGCTGGTGCGGTGGTCGGAGGGGCTGCAGTGAGGGGATCTATTTTTTCCCTGTAATTTTTCTGACGCTGTTATCTTCGGTCAGCAGTTTCATCTGGTGAATTGCAATCGTGTTCAACTTCACCAGCCGCTCCTGCTGGGAAATATTCTCGCTGATAAAGTGGGCATTCAGGTTTTCCAGGTTGGAGAGACAGACAAGCTGCGAGATGTCCGCATAATCCCGGATATTTCCGGTTTTATCAGCGTTCGCCTCCCGCCACTCCTTTGCCGTGATACCGAACAATGCCATGTTGAGGACATCCGCTTCGGATGCGTACACGGTGGTAATCTGCGGCCGGGTCAGTTCAGCCGGTATCAGGTTCTCTTTAATCGCATCCGTATGGATCCGGTAATTGATCTTTGCCAGGTTGCGCCGTATGTCCCAGCCGAGCTGCTTACGCTCTTCATCCTTGAGCCGCTGGAATTCCTTGATCAGATAGAGTTTGAATTCCACCGAGATCCATGAAGCAAATTCATACGCGATATCCCTGCGGGCATACGTTCCCCCGTACCGTCCCGGTTTTGAGACGAGACCAATGGCAGATGTCTTCTCAATCCACTGCTTGGGAGTCAGGGTAAAACTGTTGAGCCCTGCAAGTTTTCTAAACCCGTCGAATTCCACGGGTTTAAAATCCGGATTATTCAGATGTTCCCATATCCCGAGAAATTCGATAGTATTGCGGTTCCGTATCCAGTTCCGGATTAAATCATCGGTATTGTCCGGATCCTTGTATCGTGCAATATCGGTAATGCAGATGAAATCCTCATCATTGTTTGAATAAAATGAAATCTCATTATCCGGCACGCGGATCTTTGCCATGATCATGTCCCGGTATAATCACTCATGTTTCTGATAATAAAACCCCGACTGCGTGGGGTGAAAGAGAAAATTCATCTCCCGGATAATCGCCAAAAATTCCGGAACCGCCAGAGAACCCTTCCGGCCCCCGGCCAACTCCCTGCCGTATTCGGAGACCGCATGATCAAACGCCTCATCGTCGGCATCGCTGCGGGCTGGCCCCCGGGATGACGCTGGACATTGTGCTGGTCGTGTTCAGGGGTTCGGCGTACATGCCGGTGATCTTTGTTGTCCGATAGATCCATCAGGACCTGGAGGAGGAGAAGAGTTCATCAGGACTCTTCGACATGGTGCTGGCCGCGGTACTGGCAGTGCTGGTGCGGTGGTCGAAGGGGCTGGCGTGAGACGGGAGAAAGGGCGCTCAGGCCGGAACATGCCCTTTCCCGGGATCGGCAGCACCATCATAAATCCCATCCCCTTTCCGGATCCCATCGGGGCTTTTGTCCCTGGCAGACAGGAGAGCCCCGGAATAATTCTTTACCGTGAAAAATGACTGGTGCCGGACGAAAAAAGAGTACAGGTTCAGATCGTCTTCTGCAGCCCGAAAAGCTCTTTCCCGATCTGCTGTACCGTCTTATTCTTCAGGTGTCTTTTCCGCTCTTTGGTATAATCACCGCTATACATATCACCGTGCAATGAAGATAGTAGAGTATGCGCAGTTCTCTGGTCTTCACTGCTCATGCCAGGACCATGATGCACGAACGGGAGATCCATGAGGACTGGGTAAAGAGCACGGTACTTGACCCGGATATGACCGAGCCGCGGGAGAATGACGAAGTCCATTACCTGAAAAAAATTCCGCAGAAAAGGGGAAAAGTCCTGCGGGTAATCCTGAACCCCACTACGAACCCGAAACGGGTCATCACCGTGTTCTTTGACAGGAGAGTACAATTATGAAAGTAACCATTGACCCGGAAGCCGATGCCCTGTATATGCGCCTTTCCGATACCCGCATCAAGGATACCGAGGAGGTAAAACCCGGGATTATCCTGGATTATGATGCCAAGAATAACCTTGTCGGGATCGAGATCCTCCGCGTATCAAAGCGGGTGCCGGCGGCTACCCTGAAATCGGTACTTATTGAATCGGCGTGAGGGAACGGGGGCTCCCTGCCGGAACGATCAGCGGGCCGGAACACGACGGCTGAGGGAATGCCTGCCGGCATGGAAAAATAATTACTTTCATGCGTCCCGTGACTGATAAAATGAATACGGAGTGAGATCGTGGCAGACGAAAAAAAATCCGGCATAAACAAGGGAAAGGAGAAGGGCGGAGGCCTCTCGCCGTCGGAGCGGGTGATCCTGGAAAAATCCATGATCCGCCATGACAAAGCTCTCAAAACCTTAAGCAAACTCTGATACCGGTTATTCCATTTTTTCTGCGTGGTTTCGTAACATTTCATCCGGGTCGGGTGATAGTGCCCGGCCTGACACGCCTTCCCGGGCGGGCTGCGGTGATCTTTCCGCCCTGCGATCCCGGCAAATGACAACCAGAATGACAACCAGAATGACAACCATCACCGCAGGACATACCGGGCACCCCGCCGGTCACCCTCGCGTTTCAGCAGATCTTTTTCCACCAGCGCAGTCAGTTCCTTCAGGGCGGCCTGCCGGGAAATGCTGAACATCGACGCGAGATCGCTGCTCTTCACCGACCCGTGGGTATGAATAAACTCGATCACCCGCATCTGCCGTTCCGACAACGCGACCTGCCCGCCGGCTGCCTTCCGGTGCCCGTCAGATGACAGCACCAGCACCCGCTCCTTCACCCGGTGCAGCGAGATCTCCACGCCCTCCAGGAAATATTCGAGCCAGGGGGTGCAGTCGGGATATGTCCCGTTCACGCGTTTCAGGACCGCGTAATACGCGTTCCGGTCGCTGTCGTAGAAATCGTCGAGCGTAAAGAACCGCTTGATGTCGAACTCCCGCATGGTGAGGATCAGGGTCGCAAGCGCCCTGGCGGTCCGCCCGTTTCCATCCACGAACGGGTGGATCCGGACCAGCTCGTAATGCGCTATCCCGGCGACGAGGACCGGGTGCATCCGTAAGGCGGAGCCGGAGTTCAGCCACGTTAACAGCCGGCCGACCAGCGGCCGGACCTCCTTTGGCCCCGGCGGGGAGTAGACGACCTCCTTCGTGCGCCGGTTGCCGACCACGACCCGGACCGTCCGGAATGCCCCTTCCGTTGCCGGATCATCAAGGGTATCTTTCGTGATGTCCCGGTGCAGCGCAAGGATATTCCCTTCTTCGATCGCCCCGTGCCCATGGTACGTATCGATATGCTCCAGCACCCGGAGATAATTCAGCACCTCGGCCTTTGCCCGCCGGGCCGCCATCACTTCCCTGCCCTCGGCAAGCCGGCTCACCTCCTCGAGGGAAAGCGGGTTTCCTTCAATGGCGGTGGAAGCGTGCGCTGCCCGGACGAGCTGTTCCCGCCGCACCGATACCTCCCATTTCGGGACAAGATGCGCGTGAAGGATCACTTCCCGGGCGGCCGTTATGCCGGTCAGCCGTTTCACCATGTCATGGGTGTACGTGAACTCCGGTGAAAGGGGAGGGATCTTGATCATGCCTGTCTCCTACTATCTCTTCTCATCCCAACCCACATGGATATTGCGGTATCCGGAGGAGGACTGGCGAGATCCGAAAGGAGGGGGAATGAAAGGGGGAGTCGCCGCACCCGGTGCATCGGGGCAAAAAGTCCGATCAGTTCCTGCAGCTCAGGAACCCGGCACTATCGGCCCGTTATGACGGGGATCTGATCGTATGTGCACACGCCCCCCATGCCCGGACGGCTGTCGGGCGGTCTCGCGGGATGCCGGGATGAGGCGCCGGTATATGTTCAGGGCCTGTATCCGGGTCCGCTGTGCGGACCAAAGGCAGCATTCCGTCCCGGTCGGGTGGTGGTGCCCGGCTGCCACGCCTTCCCGGGCGACCTGCGGGAATGAGGGGACGGGCCCCGCGGTGCAGCAGGAGGGGATGGGATCCCTGCACTTCCTGGTCTTCCCGTCCTCAGGACCACTGGCGATCCCGCAACACTCCGGCCAGCTCCCAAAACCATACCACGATCCACGTCCAGTGAAGATCATGGTGGATGTGACGGTATTCGAAGACCGCACGATCAAACGCCTCTCATCGCCGGCATCGCCGCGGGGCTTGCCCCCGGGATGATTCCCCGATTTTTTCCCGGTCCTCCTCATGTTCCCATCCTTTCATGATCTCCGGAGATAGTATCACGTTGGAAATATTGCGGGGAAAAATATATTTGTCCGGACTATCCAGAGCATAGTTGCCCAAAGGTGGTGGGCATTTTGACTGAAGCAACGAATCCGAAACCGAAATATGACCCGAACGACCATGGCGTCTGGTGGACCGCGATCTCAATTGTCCTGATAGTGATCTTCGGTTCCCTGGGTTATGCCTGGCAGAATTACCTGGTTGTGGCGATCTGCGTGGGTGCTGTTGGCGGACTGGTGCACGAGATAGTACAAAGCGGCGGCAAATACATACTCCCGACTACGGATAACGGGAACTTTATGCTGGGCGGGCTCATAGGCCTGATCGACGGGGCGATAGCCGGACTGTTACTGATGCAGGGGCAGAACGGGCCCGTCGCAAACCCCCAGGTCTTCATGATCGCCGTATTCTTTGCCGGCCTCGCGCTGAAAGGGGTCAATGATGCAGTAAACCCCCTGAACAGTTCACAAACGAAAGGGACGACGCCCTGACACTCCCTTTTTTAAAAGTACAAGACCAGGTATGAGACCCCGGGTTCTTTCGCGAGACCGGGGAAGACGGCTTCCGCCCCTGGAGAAGCGGAGCAGTATATCCGGATGAAAAAATTCCGATCCTCAGTGGTGGTTCTGCCCGTTGGCCCGCTGTGCCAGCGTGACGGCAAACCGCGAAAGGGCATCGAGGCACTCCTTCCGGTCCTGCGCGGAAACGGCCCGGACCGGGGTTGTCCCGAAACAGCCCGTAAGGGCATCGGGATGCGCTCCTTCGCACCCGCACTTGTTCAGGAAGACGACGGAGGGTACTTTTGCGGCGGACAGGGTATCGTAGAGATGCCGGGTGAAATCGTCCAGCGGTGCCGTGGCATCCACGACGAGGACTGCCCCGTCCATCCCGCGCCCGATGATCTCGCGGGCGAACCCGAACCGCTCCTGTCCCGGGGTGCCGTACAGGTGCACCGGGCGGCCGTCCAGATCCACGCACCCGAAGTCGAGGGCCACCGTGGTCGTCCCCCCGGCACAGTCCGCCTCGATATGCGTTGATCCGGGGTCGAGGGTCCGGATCAGGGTGGTCTTGCCTGCACCGAAGGCACCGAATATGACGATCTTGAGCCTGCTGCCGTCTGCCATCCGGATAAAAATGGGGCGGGAGATATGTTCACGATTGCGGTTGAAGCCGGAGCGCCTTCATCAGAAAAATAATAAAAAAACGGTTCACTGTTGAAATCCCATTGTATCCGGTGATTTGCCATTTCGAGCAATATTTTTGTGATCTGGTTGGTCCGGAGGTCCCGCCGGCATTAGAATTTGAGAAAGAAATTTTGTCCGTTCGGATTGCTTTAATGGTAATTATAGAACACCACAAAATCCAAAATTTTAGAGAATTCCTGGCCTTCAGACCGACCGGAAAGATCCGGACCGGAAACCGGATCAGGACAATGATTGTTATGGAAATTGTGGGGGCCTGGCAGGTAAAATAAGGAGATTAAATAATACTTTAATAATATGAACTGAACGTCACTGCAACATTAACATTCGTTCCTGCATACGCCCCATTTGACGGATATCGAGTATTATCGAGTACAAAATAATAGGTGCCATCAGTTGGCGCAGTCAGTGTTTGCTGATCGTTGATTACGCTTAAATGGTTCCATGAATACCAGGTGCCAGGCTCATTTGTATGCTCAATATTAGTGTACGTGTTAAAATTAGAGGAATCCATGACCATGAGATCAATCGGGTTTCCATCGGTAACGACAGAAATTTTTTCCACGCCCCCCTCTTTCATTTCAAACGCGTAATATCGGTAATAATTGTTCTGAATTTGCACGGTCTGCGGTGCACTTGGATGCCAAGCAGGATTATAATGAATAGTCCGGATGGGGGATAACGCCGGAGTTGGTTGAGGAGTGGTAGTAGTTGAAATATCTCCATTTGGTTCAGGGTGGGGATACCCGGTATCCGTTCCCGTTTCATGGAGACCATTTGGGTAATATATCTGGAATGTCCCGTCGTCATTGAAAAACATGCCTCCGGGATAATTTGCCTGCCAGTCAAGGTTCAGCCAATATTCTGTGTCACCTTGATTATCGGACTCAATATGATAATAGATCTTTTCACAATGATATCGCGAACAGATATAGTTCGCATCAGCCTGGAGATCAGACTGTGTCTTGGCCAGGGCAACCTCAGCGTATGCATGGCAGGGGCTTCCGCCCGGCGCACACGCAGTAATCACTCTGGAAGTCCCGCCAATAGATTCTATCACGGCAGCATTGAGGACTGCGTAATCGGCGCAATTTCCCTTGAGGCCGTTGTTGATTGAGTCACTTGCGGATGTCCAATAATTAAAATTGGGAGGATCGCTGACATAGGTCCACTGGTTGTATATTGTTTGCCAGACGTCGCATATCTGGGCGATGTTATAAGAGCCTGAACTTGAATGCTGGACCTGCTGTAATGCAAAATTATGTACGGTCGGGTTGTTCACATAATCGATAGCCCGGGCAATTTGATCTGCTTCGGTAGCCTCCGTCGAATTTGTACATCCCGCCATGAGGATCGTGCTGATGAGCAAGATCATTAAAATAAACGAGAAAATATTATGCATAACCCACTCACCACCAATTTTTTTTTCAAATAATTTACTCGACAAAATAAAAATGCCTGATTGACAATCAATTCCTGAAAAGATTAATATAACCCATGTTAGTTATTTCAACGAAATTTATGGCGATCATTTTGTACTTGCAGTGTTGCGCGTTCCAGGGCCGGAGTCCTGAGGCCAGGAAAAAAACTCTACGCGGCAATCGTCAGCAATCCCGGCAGGTCCCCGGGAATTGCCGGGGATGATATCCTTATCATAGTACAGGAGTCCCCGGGAGAGAACCGGGGGATTCGCGGGGGAAGACCTGCAAGCGGCGTGGATATTGGTTTCAGGATCGACGTATAGTCGCCGGCCGCCGGCTGCCCCTTTTAAAAAATTCCTTTTCGCTTCGTTGCATCCGGCGGTACTCTTCCCCGTGAAAAATAATTTCTCCCCGGCAAAAAAGGAAAATTCCCACGGGTTCACCGGTGACCGGGTCCGGGAAAGGTGCCGGCAGCAGCGTCATCCGGGAAATAGTAATTAATACCTTAATTGTTAAGGTATTGAGTAATTTATCATCATGAAACGAACGACACTTTCCGTGCCGGAACTGTACCAGGTCCTGACGAGGATCCGGAATAAGATGAATACCATGGAGAGCATCTCCCGCAATTTCGGCGTGGACGACCCGCTTTTTCTTTCCGAGATCCATACCATCCAGGCGATCGGGAATACTCCGGAGAACAACGTCAGGATCATAGCGGATATCCTGGGTGTGACGCCCTCCGCGGCATCACAGGTGATCACAAAACTGACAAAACGCGGACTTGTGCGCAAGATCCGGGGAGTCCGCAACGAGCGGGAGGTTTCGCTTGAACTGACCAGACAGGGCCGGATCGCGTTCGGGAATCACGAACAGGTCCACGCACAGATCTATGCACGGATCACCGAACGGATTGGCGTCCTCACCGAAGAGGAACGGGCCGCCATCGGGCGGGTCTGTTCCTCGTTCGAATCAGTCTATGACGAACGCATACAGGAACTGCTCAAAGCAACCGACCACAAGACCGGGAAGCGATCCGCCTGAGTAACGACTCCGTGACGACCTCCCGGGAGACACCTGCGCCGGCGACCTGTCCTGCGCCCCCGGCACCCGTGACCCCGGCCGGCAAACACATCGTACTCCTGATCGCCATCCTTGCCGGCTTCCTCACGCCGTTCGATGGCTCGGCAGTCAACATCGCCCTGCCCACGATCGGCTCCGCGTTCCACATGGACGCAATCTCGCTCTCCTGGGTGGCGACCGCCTACCTCCTTGCCTCCGCGCTCTTCCTCGTCCCCTTCGGGAAGCTTGCCGACATCTACGGGAGGAAGAAGATCTTCCTGTGGGGGATCTGCGTCTTCGGCGCAGCCTCGTTTATCATGACGCTCGTCGCGACCGAACAGCAGATGATTGCCGTCCGGGTCATCCAGGGTATCGGGGCCGCCATGATCTTCGGCACCGCGATCGCCATCCTGACCGCGGTCTTTCCCACGGGCGAACGGGGCAGGGCCCTTGGGATCTACATCACCTCCGTGTACCTGGGCCTCTCCCTCGGGCCGTTCTTCGGGGGTGTCCTGACCGATGTCTTTGGCTGGCGGAGCATCTTCTACATCAACGTCCCCGTTGCAATCGCCGCCGCGGTCCTGATCGTCTGGAAACTCCGGGGTGAATGGGCGGAATGCGCTGGCGAGAAGTTCGATCTCTCCGGATCGCTCATCTACAGCTTCGGGCTTGTCGCCCTCATGGTCGGCTTCTCGGTGCTCCCCGATATCACCGGGGGTGTGCTCGTGGCCGCCGGCATCCTCCTCATCGGCGCGTTTGTCTGGTACGAGCGGCGGCTGGCATTCCCGGTCCTCAACATGCAGCTCTTTTTTAAAAGCCGGACCTTCGCGTTCTCGAATATCGCTGCGCTCATCAACTACTCGGCCACCTACGCGGTCGCATTCCTGCTCAGCCTCGACCTCCAGTACACCAAGGGGTTCTCAGCGGAATATGCCGGGTTCATCCTGATCGCCGCGCCGTTCTTCCAGATGATCGTCTCCCCCTTTGCGGGGAAGCTCTCCGACAGGCACGACTCCCAGGTCCTTTCTTCGCTGGGCATGGGCCTGACAGCGCTTGGCCTTTTCCTCTTTATCTTCCTCGATGAGTCGACCCCGCTCTGGTACATCATCGCGGTGCTTGTCATCCTTGGCATCGGTTTTGGCATCTTCTCGTCGCCGAACATCAACGCGATCATGAGCGCGGTGGACAAGCGGTATTACGGCGTTGCATCGGGCATCAACGCCACGATGCGCCTCCTGGGACAGATGCTCTCCATGGGGATCGCGATGATGATCTTTGCCATCGTGATCGGTCAGGTGGAGATCACGCCTGCAAATTACCCGCAGTTCACCGAGAGCCTCCACTGGTCGTTTGTCCTCTTTACCGTCATGTGCCTTGCCGGGATCTTCTTCTCCCTTGCCCGGGGGAAACGGCAGCCGGTCACCGCTGCCGGCCCGGGCACCGGAAAAGCGTAATTTTTCCGGTTACGATCTCCAGAATTCCGGATTTCACGCCGTTCATTAATGGCAATTAAACGCAACCCGGGCGGATTATCCTCGCGGACACTATTTTTTATTCACGAGTGCCTCATCCGATGATCAGACAAAAAACCCGATCGGGTCCGGACCGGACCGGTTCACCGGACCGGCCGGAACGCGAAGTTCCGAAAACCAGACTCCGGAAGTATTCACTGAACAGAGGGCTCTGTAGAAATGCTTCTCTAAAACAGGTTCTACCGACGACCGAAAGATCTAAGGTACAGTGCCTCCTTACCTTGTTATGCGACTAACCTATAAGGAGATAAAATAATGTCAGCAAACCGGTATATCAGGTTTGTTGAATTATCCTACGGATTGATCAAAGATTCCGGAATTCCCTTTTTCTCATCGAAATTCTCAAAGAAGATCTATACCCGACATCAGTTGCTCAGTCTCCTCCTCTTGAAGGAATACTTGTCAAAAGATTACCGGTCCGCCGTAGATCTTGCCGGGGTCATGGACTCTCTCCGGGAGAAAATCCATCTCGGTGAAATACCACATTTCACGACTATCCATAAGTTCTGCCACCGGATCCAGTCCTCGCTATTTACCCGGTTACTCAACCGACTCATAAAATTGTCCTGCGATTGGGGTGAGAGGATTACGTGCACCGCGATCGATTCGTCAGGTTTTACCAGCTCCTGTGCCAGTTCATATTATTCCCGGAGAACCGGGAAAACCCGAAAGCGATTCCTGAAAACCTCGATCTCCGTTGATACCGATCGGCAGATCGTCACCGGGTTCAGGATCTCCCAACAACCGGTTCACGACATCCTTCATGCGGAAAAACCCCCCCCGTTCAATGTCACCGGACGAGAAAGTCTGACGCCTGTGTCCTCGACAAAGGATACGATTCGGAAGATATTCACCGGCTTATCCGGGATGATCTGAACGCTTACTCGCTTATCCCTGTCAGGACCGGAAAACGGAGACGAATATTCGGGGTCTATCGGCGAGAACTCTCCAGATCCTTCGACCAATCCTGGTATCACCGAAGAAACTTGGTTGAAACCGTATTCTCCGTACTAAAAAGAAAGTTCGGGGAATCTCTGAAAGCACGTAAATTCCAAGTTCAGATCAAAGAACTCAAAATAAAATTGATCCTCTACAACATCTCGAAAATTACCTCGCAATCTTCATCTGGATCCGTTACTAAGATTTTCTACAGAGCCTCGGTTTTCAAGAATCTTATTGAAACCCATTATTAAGGAGAAATCTTATAAGGACAGTAAATACGCAGAGAGGAGGGTTGAATGAAATTGATAAAACATTCCGATGCTGGGTTCACCGGCCTTGAAGCAGCGATTGTGCTGATTGCATTTGTCGTCGTTGCAGCAGTATTCTCGTACGTGATACTCGGCGCCGGATTCTTCACGACGCAGAAGGCACAGCAGACCGTCCACACCGGTATTGAGCAGTCAAGCTCGACCCTGACACTTGTTGGGAGTGTCTACGCAATAGGGCCAACGTATCTGGTTGCTCCGGGACACGTTCAGTTGATTAACTTCACGGTAGAACTCGGGCCGGGAGGGACTCCCGTTGACTTCGATAAAGTAACACTGGTCTATAGTAATGAATCTATATTGGAAACCTTGCAGCCCGGGCCGTGGGAAGATTCTACTTCGGATATCGATCCAGGCCAGTGGACGGTAGCGGCAGTTGATAATCAGGTCGGTGCCCCCAGCCATATTCTGGAACCCGGCGAGCAGTTTGAAATCACCGCACTCATCCCCAATGAAATCTATCCTAATGATGTGATCAATGTGGAGATTAGACCGGCTGTCGGCCCTTCGTTTACCATTACCCGAACCTTGCCAGGATCTCCAGGCGTAGTAAACGATCTTTCCTAATACCTGTTTTTAGCAAACTTCCTGAATTAATTGTCATATGCCAGAATCTGTTGATATGGGAGGGACCCCGGGTCACAGGTTTTTACTATCTCTCATCCTTGAGGTTTTCTACAGAGCAGAACAGAGTGTAATTTTTAAAGAAACACTCCATGAATGGAGTATTTTGTATGAACCGTGCATAAACCCGATCTGATTATTCTTTTTCGAGAAAAAGACTCCGGATAAGAGAAAGTGGCATAACCAACCGCATGAGAAAACCAGGTTACGGATATTTCATTGAGATCAAAAAATATTTTAAAAATTGTTTGGTTAGAGGAGAAACATTTTTGGAGAATCGGGGTTCCGGACGACCCGTCATGGCATGATATCCCCGAAGTCTTCGCTGTCCGGGACAGCGCTTGTTCCCTGGGTCGCATTGAAGGCCTCGGCCTGCGCAACAGCGTTCCCGGCATCATCCGAGACCAGTCCCTGGTCCGGGGCTGCCGGTGACACCTCTGCGGCCGTAGTACCCTGCGCCTGCTGGCCGCCCGCTCCCGCGGCCTGCGTGAGGGTGACTACCGGCTGCTGTGCAGGGGTCTGTGAGGGTGCATTTCCCTGGCTCTGTGACGTGCATCCGGCCATGAACATAACCATGATAAGACACAGGGCCATAATTCCCGTTACAATTGCCTTTTGGTTCATCATTCATTCACCTGTCCTTACCCTGTGGAGCTGTTGGCGCCCGGTCTCATTCCGCGATAGCTTGCGGTCCGGTTCATTCCGCGGTACATAGATGTCCTGTTCATCTGTGCCCGTGCTTCGGAGACGATCGCACGGAGTGCCTGGTTATACTGCTGGTCAAGGGAGACGATCTGGGAATTTAATGTCCTGAGGGTAGCTTCATCGTGATTCTCCAGGGCAGTCTGCAGCTGCGGCCGAAGACCGAGGATCTGGGAAAGAATAGTCTGTGCGCCGGTGATGTCCTGGCCCCGTGCCGTGAGATTGGTGAGACGGTCCTGCATCCGTGCCGTCGTATTATCGAACTGTGCGAGCCGGGCTGTCTCCCGGGCCTGCCAGGATATGCTGACGATCTGCTGCGAGAGCTGCTGGCAGAGCGCATCGATCTGGGTGTTCACCGTTTTCAGCTGCGAATCGTCCCTGGCATCGAGGCCCGCTTTGAGACCCGGCTGGAGTGCCTGGATCTGGGTCTCGATCTGCTGGGCAGAGGTTACGTCCACTCCCTTCGCGGTCAGGTTGGCGAGAATACCTGTCCGGCGGCCGTCATTGTAGGTGAACTCATCAAGCCGCGATGTTTCCCGGGCAGTCCAGTAGGCAGTATCCAGGCTCTGGATGGTTGCCTGGTCCGCAGTCACCGAGCTGTTCACCGACGTCTGGAGGGCGGTTCCGGAGCCCCTGCCTGCAGAAAGTGCCGCCTTGAGATCTGTGCGGTACTGGGCGACCTGGGCCTTCATGGTGCCCCAGGCCTGGGTTATGGCATCGTCGGTGGTCATGGACGGGACCGAGGCAACCGTTGCAAGGAACTGCTGTTCATCGGTCTGCAGGCTGCCGGTACTCGCCGACCCGTTCAGGGTGCCGATGTACTGGGCTGCCCCGTTCATCTTTGCCTTGAAGAGTTCCCCGGAATAGGCGGTATACGCCTGCATGGCTGCGATATGTTCAGGATTGTCATTCCATGACTGTCCCTGGCTCCACGCGCTCACTGCAGGAATACCCGATGCAAGGAGGGCGAGAATACAGAGGGACAGGATTCGTATACCTTTTCTCTCGATCATAAGGATTCCTCCGTTGATGGCGGGACGGTCGAATTACCCGGTCACCATCGGTATTCCCTATGAAACCTGAGATCGGATAAATTGATAGAATGGGGAAATTCACGCGTTTACCCGGATCCGGGTATGCCTGTAACCACCGGGTTCAACGGTCCTGGTGCATCTGCGGCTGAGAGCAGATCTACCGGAGTGAAAGATCCGCCAGGCGACCGCAGATGCACCAGCACCAGCCGGGGATTTCTACGAGACAAAAAAAAGGACCGGGAAAATTATACCGCGAGGTAATCGCTCGGGCTGGGCATCTGTTCTTTTAAGCCCTTGCGCTTGCGGATGCTGACCACGACTTCCTTGACCATGTTGTTGGGCACGAGCTCGAAGCCCGAGAACTCGGTGTTCCACATGGCTCGCCCTTCGGTGGCCGAGCGGATGTCGCCGGCAAACCCGAAGAGCTCGGCCACCGGCGCCTTGCCGACAACGGTGATGGTGTCGCCCTCGCTCGCCATGTCGAAGACCTGGCCGCGCCGGCCCTGGATCTGGGAGGTCGCGGCGCCCATCTGGTCCATCGGGACGGTGATCTGGATCTTCTGGACCGGCTCGAGGAGCGAGTCGCCGGCGATGAGCATGCCGCCCTTGATGGCCCCGCGGACCGCGGGGATGACCTGGGCCGGGCCGCGGTGGATCGCGTCCTCGTGGAGCTTGACATCGACGAGGGTTATCTTGAGGTTCTGGACCGGTTCATCGGCAAGCGGGCCGCCGGCGAGCGCCTCGTGGATACCCTCGATGATCAGTTCCATCGTCTCGTTGAGGTACTGGATGCCTTTTGTCCGGTCGATGAGCATGTTCGTGCCCTTGATGTCCTTGACGCTCTTGGCATCGTCCTTGTCCATGCCGGCCTTCAGGAGCACGTCACGGCGCTCGATGGCCTGCTGGTTCATCGAGACCTCGCCTTTCTTGATCAGGTCGACGATCGCGTCGGGCAATGGCTCGAGGTCGAAGTAGAACCGGTTGTGCCGGTTCGGGGACTTCCCTTCCACGGCCGGCACCTTGCCGGTCACGGTCTCGCGGTACACCACGATCGGTTCGGAGGTGACGATCTCGACGCCCTTGTCGCGCTTGATCCTGCCCGTGACGATCTCGAGGTGCAGTTCTCCCATGCCGGAGATGAGGTGCTCGCCGGTCTCTTCGTTGATGGTGATGATCAGCGTCGGGTCTTCCTTCGCCACCTGCCGGAGCACTTCGACGAGCTTGGGCAGGTCCTTCATGTTCTTGGCCTCGACCGCAACGGTCATGACCGGTTCCGAGTAGTGCTTGAGCGACTCGAACGTGGCCATCTCCAGGAGGGAGGAGACGGTGGAACCGACGAAGGCATCCTTGAGACCGGTGACTGCGGGGATGTTCCCCGCAACGATCTCCTCGACTTCCACGCGCTTGGGCCCCATGAAGATGCCGACCTGCTGGAGACGGTTCTCCTTCTTGGCCGAACCCATCACATAGAGCACGTCGCCCCGCTTGAGGCTGCCGGAGAAGAGACGCCCGGTGGCGACCTCGCCCGCATGGGGGTCGAAGGAGATGTCGGTGACCATCATGCATACGGGTGCATTCGGATCGCAGGTGAGCATTCCCCTGCCTTCCTTCGTCGTCTTGTCACCATGCCAGATGACGTTGACCCGGCGCGGCTGGGCTTCAAGCGGGTCGGGAAGGTGGTGCACGACCATGTCGAGGACCACTTCGTAGAGCGGGCTCTTCTTTGCAAGGTACTTCATGTCCCCGGAACGGCACTTCTCGTACACGTCCTTGAACGAGACGCCGCTCTTCTTCATGTACGGCACCGAGATAGCCCAGTTGTAGAGCGCGGAACCGAAGGCAACCGTGCCTTTTCCGGCGTCAAGTTTCCAGCCGTTGTTGTAGGACTCCTCGTTCATGCCCTTGATCAGCTTGTTGACCTTGTCGATCACCTTGCCGAGCCGGATCTGCATCTCCATCTCGTCGACCTTGAGCTCGTTGACGAGCCGGTCGACCTTGTTGATGAAGAGGACAGGGCGGACCTGCTCCTTCAGGGCCTGCCGGAGCACGGTCTCGGTCTGGGGCATGGTGCCCTCGACGGCATCGACGAGCACGACAGCCCCGTCAACCGCACGCATCGCACGGGTGACGTCGCCGCCGAAGTCAACGTGGCCCGGTGTATCGATCATGTTGATCAGGTAGTCCTGGCCTTCGTACTCGTGCACCATCGAGACGTTGGATGCGTCGATGGTGATACCGCGTGCCTGCTCCTCCTCGTCCGAGTCCATGAAGAGCTGCTTGCCGGCAAGTTCTTCCGAGATGATGCCGGCACCTGAGAGCAGGTTGTCGGAGAGGGTCGTCTTGCCGTGGTCGATGTGTGCCACGATACCGATGTTCCGAATATGTTTCGGTTCCTTCATGAGCTCAGTTACGCGCTCGACTGATTTTTTGCCGCGGACCATGAAAATAACCTCAAAAAAAGATCTTTAACGGGCGGATTTCGCAATCCGCTCGCGTTCTTCCTTTTTACTTACCGAGTAGCACTTCATGTCGCCCTTGGAGGCGGCGATCAGTTCATCGGCGAGGACTGCGCTTGCGCTCTTCTTGCCGGAGCTGGACCCCTTCAGGGTTGCCTCGGCAATGAAGTGGATTGCGGTGTCGACCCTGCGCATGGGGGCGGTGTCTACCGATTTCGGGACGTTGATACCACCGTATTTGAGGCGGACTGTCTCTTCTCTGGGACCTGAGTTGGCGATCGCCTCGACCAGCACTTCGATGGGGTTGCGCTTGGTCTTCCTGTTGATGATCTCGAATGCATCCCGCACGATCCGGATGGCCAGCTGCTTCTTCCCGGTATTATTCTCGGTCTGCATCAGGCGGTTGATCAGCCGCTCGACGATCATCATGTTGGACTTGCCGAATTCCTGGCGGGAGAACTTGCCGCAGGTATGGGGGATGATCTGGGAGGTGAGGGTGACGTAGCGCATGAGGCCGGGGTCGGTGACCTTGACTTCGGAGGCGTCCCACTTGTTGAAGAGCAGTTTCTTTCCTTCGGTTTCTGCCATCACGATCACCTGCGCGGTTTCTCCTTCCTGCCGATGACCATCTCGTGGAGGCAGACGTTGTTCACCTTGGTGACCACGTACCGGACGCCGGGGATATCCCCCATGGAACGCCCGAGGCGGCCGCCGATGCCCTCGATCTCGACCTCATCGTGTTCGTCGATGAAGTTGATCGCACCGTCGCCGACGGCAAAAGCGCTGACCTGCCGCCCGTTCTTGATCAGCTGGACGCGCACGCACTTCCGGATCGCGGAGTTCGGCTGCTTGGCCTCGACACCGATCTTCTCCAGCACGATACCTCTCGCCTGTGGCGCACCCTCGAGAGGGTCCGACTTCACATCGAGGTTGAGTTCGCGGCGGGCGTAGTTCTTGTCCGCCCACCGGAACTTATTTGAGTCCCGAACCAGTTTTCTGGCTGCAAATTTACCCTGTCCCATTAAATAGCCTCATTTACATTGTTTTCGTGGTTATCGATAACCCACACTGGGATATGTACTAACGCGGGTGATCGATTTATAAATTGTGGCATCCCACCTGCCTGTCTTATACTATTATCCCTCACTCATAATAACATTATATCTTCCCGAACCCAATGGTGAGCAATGAAGACCGGGATCTATAAACAGGTGCAGATCGATACCAGCCACCGCCTGCTCCATTACCAGGGGAAGTGCGCGAACCTCCACGGGCACCGCTGGAAGGTGGAGGTCTGGATGGAGGGGGAGCCGGACCCGGCCACGCAGATCCTGATCGATTACAGCCTGATCAAGAAGGTCATCGATAAATACGATCACCAGATCATCCTCAACCGCGACGACCCCATGGTGGCCTGCATGGAGAAGTTCCAGCACGTGATCACGACGCCCGGCGACCCGACCAGCGAACTGATAGCAGCGATCATCCGCGACGATCTCTACGCGGTCTGCCGGGAGCGGAACATACGGGCGACCGTACCGAAGATCCGGGTCTGGGAATCCCCGACATCCTGTGCCGAGCTTACCGAATGAAGATCGCGGAGATTTTCCGGAGCCTCCAGGGGGAGGGGAAGAATCAGGGAAAGACCTGCCTCTTCATCCGGCTCGCGGGCTGCAACCTCAACTGCAGCTGGTGCGATACGGGATATGCCCGGGGCGGCGGCATGGAGATGGGCCCCGACGCCATCCTCGAGCAGGTCTGGCGGGTGAACCCCCCGTATGTCTGCATCACGGGCGGCGAACCGCTCCTGCAGGCTGGCGAGCTGGAGCCGCTCCTCGAATCGCTCCGCAAGCGGGGGACGGCCATCGATATCGAGACGAACGGGACCATCGGGTTTAACCGTCTCCAGCCCTACGCCTCGGTCTGCATGGACGTGAAATGCCCGTCATCGGGAGAGCAGAGCGACCTCTCCCTGCTCGCGGCGCTGCGCCCGCAGGACAGCGTGAAGTTCGTTGTTAAGGACGAGGCGGACTGCCGGTATGCGCAGGAGGTCATCGCCACGCACCGGATCGCCGGGGAGATATTCGTTTCCCCGGTCTTCGGCACGGATTACAAGGCGATCACGAAATACATCCTGGTCAACAACCTGCCGGTGCGGTTCCAGGTACAGGTGCATAAGATCATCGGGGTGAAATGATGAAAGCGGTATGTTTGTTATCCGGGGGGATGGACTCCTCCACGCTTGCCTATCTGGCAAAGAGAAGGGGCTACGATATCCTCGCCCTCCACTTCAATTACGGGCAGCGGACGGAACGAAAGGAACGTGCAAGTGCAAAGAAGATCGCCGGGCTGCTGGACGCAGAGGATTTTATCGAGGTCGACCTCGGTTATTTCGCGAAGTTCGGGGCGAGCAGCCTGACGGATAAGGACATTCCCGTCGAAGAGTTCGACCCGGGGCGGGCCCATATGCCCAACACCTATGTGCCGTTCCGGAACGCGAACCTCCTCTCGATCGCCACCAGTCTTGCCGAGGTAAAGGGGGCAGAAGCCATCTTCATCGGGGTCCAGTCCCTCGACTACAGCGGCTACCCCGACTGCCGCCCGGCGTTCATCGCCGCATTCCAGAGGGTGATCGAGCTCGGGACGAAGGACGAGACGGAGATCTCCCTCTTCACGCCGTTCATCCACATGACCAAAACCGATATCCTGCGGGAAGGGATCCGGCTCGGCGTGCCCTACGAGCACACGTGGTCGTGCTACCGGAACGAGGAGAAGGCCTGCGGCACCTGCGGCTCGTGCCACTTCCGCAGGGAGGCATTCGATACGGCGGGCATCCGCGACCCGATAGAGTACGAGGGATAAGATGGAGATATTCCGCGGCAGGCGTCTCTGGATAGAGAAGCGCACCATCCGGCTCCCGGCCGGCACGCAGCGGGAGAAGGTGATCGTGCACCCCGGCAATGCCGTGGCGATCCTCCCCCTGAGCGGGGAGCGGTGCATACTCCTGAAGCAGTACCGGTATGCCATCGACGGGTTCATCCTCGAAGCCCCGGCCGGCACCATGGAGCCCGGGGAAGACCCGCTGGCAACGGCAGGGCGGGAGCTGATCGAGGAGACCGGCTTTGCGGCAGCAACCATCACGCCCAAAGGGTTCATCTACACGACCCCCGGGTTCACCGACGAGAAGATCTTCCTCTTCGAGGCCCGGGACCTCTCGCCCTCGCAGGAGTACCAGAAGGACGAGGACGAGGTGATCGAGGTCGTGGATGTCCCGGTCCGGGACCTCGCGGGGATGGTCCGCGACGGCACCATCATCGACGCGAAGACCATCTGCCTCATCTGCCGCTGCCTGGGGTGCTGACCGTGCGGACCGCGTACATCCTTGCAGTTTTTCTCATCGCTGTTGCGGCCATTGCCGGGTGCACCAGCGCTCCCGCGAAGGCCTCGTACTCCGTGGACAACAACGGCGTCCTCTCGGTGACCTGCGCACCGGTCACGACGAACGAGACCGTGCTCTTCTCGAACGATACCTACACGGAATCGCGGGTCGTCCTGCACACGCAGACCGGTGACGTGGTGACATACCTGAGTTACCCGGAACGGCCAAAGGCGGTGCTGGAGTACATCCCGGGAGCCGGGGAGAAGGTCTCGGGGCATGCGGAACGGATGGTGACCTATGCGGCGGCCGGCTATGCCTTCATGTTCGTCGACATCCGGGGCAGGGGCGGGGAGACAGCAGGCTACCCGTTCAACCCCCAGGAGGATTATTCCCGGTTCGAGAGCGGCGACTGGCCCGAGTACTACCTGACCATCTGCGACATCTCGTCCCTGCGCGCCGTGCTTGCCGACCGGTTCGGCGTCCCGGTCTATGCCGTCGGGGGGAGCAACGGGGGGCGGTACGCGGCAGTGGCGGCCGGGGCAGACCCGGAATTTGCCGGGTACGTGGGGATCTCGACCGCGGACTGGGGCCTCCGGGACGCAGTCCTTGCGCAGGGCGGGACCGGCGATATCCTGAGGTTTGCGACATCCCTCGAGCCGGGCACCTACCTGCCGGGGATCTCCCCGCGCCCGGTCTGGATGTACCATAACGCGACCGACCCGTTCATCCCCTTTGCCGATGGCAAGGCCCTCTTCGCAACGGCAAACCAGCCCAAGACCTTCACCGAGTTTTCCGGCGACCACGGGATCAACCCGGATGTCGACCGGCGGCTCATAGCGCAACTGGCGCAAATTTATGGCCCGTGAGAGAGAATAGGTACTAGCTTTAGTGAGAGGTTTGAACCCGGCAATGGCAGAAGAAGCGGAGATGGACGACGCGCGGAAGCGCTATGAGTTCAAGAAGACCCTTGAGAAGCTCCAGTCGCAGCAGGGGGACGGGACCGAACTGATAACCCTCTACATCCCCCCCGACAAGCAGATCTACGACGTGACCAACCAGCTCAAGGACGAGTTCGGGCAGTGCGCGAACATCAAGTCCAAGCAGACGCGGACCAATGTCCAGAGCGCCATATCGTCCATCCTCTCCCGGCTCAGGTACTACAAGCGGCCTCCCGAAAAGGGAATAGCCGTCTTCTGCGGCACGGTGAAACTCTACGGCGACCGCACCGACCTCCAGTGCACCATCATCGAGCCGCCGGAACCCCTCAACCTCTACATGTACCGCTGCAGCTCCAGCTTCGAGCTCGAGCCCCTGAAGCAGATGCTCGAGGAGAAGTACGTGTACGGCCTCCTCGTCCTCGACAAGCGCGAGGCGTACTGGGGGTTCCTCCGGGGCAACCGGATCGAACCGATGGGAGGGGCGAACTCGACGGTGCCGGGCAAGATGCGGAAAGGCGGCCAGTCGGCAGCCCGGTTCGGGCGGCTCCGCGAGATCGCCATCGACGAGTTTTACACAAAAGTCGGCGAGCGGTCGAGTGCCATCTTCCTTGCCGAGAAGAACTTCTTCGAGCGGTTCAAGGGCGTCCTCATCGGGGGGCCGAGCCCGACCAAGGAGGAGTTCGAGAAGGGGAACTACCTCCACCACGAGGTCCAGAAGCGGATCATCGGGCTCTTCGACGTAGCCTACACCAACGAGGACGGCCTCTCGGAACTGGTCGATGCGGCAAAGGACGCCCTCAAGGGCATGACCGTTATCAAGGAGAAGGCGTTCATGGACCGGTTCCTCAGGGAGCTCGTGAAGGAGAATGGGCTCGCGGCATACGGCGAGGAGAGCATCCGCCACAACCTCGGGATCGGTGCCGTGGACATCCTCCTCCTCTCCGCAAACCTCCGCAAGTCGCGGCTCAGGATCCGGTGCCAGAGCTGCGATTACACCAGCGAGAAGACGGTGAATATCGAGCCGGGCAAGACGGTCGCAGATGTACCGCTGGGTAACTGCCCGAAGTGCACGGCGCCGCTCATCCTTGAGGAGGAGGTCGATATCATCGACGAGCTAACGAAACTTGCCGACCAGAGCTCTGCGAAGGTCGAGCTCATATCCGACGACTTCGAGGAGGGGTCGATCCTCTTCTCGGCATTCGGCGGGATCGCCGCGATCCTCCGGTACAGGACGGGATACTAAATGCTGGACGAGATCTCAACGACCATCGGGAACGCGATCAGGGAACACACCGCCCTCCCCGACGCACAGCTGACGGACGGCGGGGAGCACGCCGACATTGCATCGACCGTTGCATTCTCCCTTGCAAAACAGAGGAAGCAGGCACCGGTCAAAATAGCACAGGAGCTCGCCGCGGAGCTGGCAAACGATCCCACCCTTGCCGGGATAACCGTCGAGGCAAAAGGGCCGTACATCAACTTCATCTTCGGCAGGGAGTACGTGAGCGGGGCGGTCAGGGAAGCGGTGAAGCCCGGCTATGGCACCCTCCCACGGAAGGAGACGCGGGTCGTCCTCGAGCACACGAGCGCAAACCCGAACGGCCCGCTCCATGTCGGGCATATCCGGAACTCGATCATCGGCGACACGCTTGCCCGGGCGTTCCGGAAGGCAGGCTACCCGCTCGAGGTGCAGTACTATGTCAATGACATGGGGCGCCAGATCGCGATCGTGGTCTGGGGGTTCGACAACTTCGACAGTTCCCGGATTCCGGGAGAGAAGGAGGACGCCCATATCGCGCGGGTGTACATTGCGGCAAACCGGGAGATCGAAAAGGACGAGAGCATCACCCTGCAGGTGAACACCCTGATGCAGCTCGTCGAGAATGGCGACCCCGCGACCGTGAAGAAGTTCCGCAGGGAAGTCTCCCGCTGCCTCGACGGGTTCAGGGTCACGATGGAGGGCCTCAATGTCGCGCACGACCGCTTCGTCTGGGAGAGCGACTTCATCCGGAACGGCTACACCGAACGGATTATCTCGCGGCTGCGGAAACTCCCCCAGGCACGGGACGACGAGACCCTTGCGCTCGACCTCTCGGAGTTCGGGTTTACGAACAAGTATGTCATCCGCCGCAGCGACGGCACATCGGTCTACGCGGCCCGCGACCTCGCGTTCCATGCATGGAAGGCGGCAAACTTCGACCGGGTCATCGATGTCCTCGGCGCGGACCACAAGCTGATCGGGGCGCAGCTCCAGTGCACCCTGAAGCTCCTCGGGGAGAAAGTCCCGGAGATCGTCCATTTCGAGTTCGTTTCACTCCCGGAAGGCTCGATGAGCACCCGTGCGGGTAAATTCGTATCGGCAGACGACCTTATTTCCGAGGTGACGAGACGTGCCTTTGAAGAAGTGACGGTACGGCGGCCGGAACTGGACGAAACGACCAGAGGGTCGATCGCAAAATCGGTCGGGCTTGCCGCGATCCGCTACGACATCGTGAAGGTCTCTCCCGAGAAGAGCACCGTCTTCGACTGGAAGGAGGCGCTCGACTTCGAACGCCAGAGCGGCCCCTACATCCAGTACGCCCATGCCCGGGCCTGCAGCATCTTGGAGAAGGGGGGTACGTTCACGGAATGCTATGATATGGAGACGGAACAGGAGATCGCGCTCGCCAAGCAGGTCGCAAAGTTCCCGGCTGTCCTTGAAAAAGTCATAGCCGAGCTCCGCCCGCACATCCTCGCGACCTACGCCCGGGAGCTCGCCGATACGTTCAACTCGTTCTACCACTTCGAACCGGTACTGAAGAGCGAAGGCAGGGTACGGGACCGCCGGCTCACGCTGGTAAAAGCCGTGCAGAACACCTTAAAAGAGTCCCTCGGGACGCTCGGGATCGATGCCATCAGATCCATGTGACGCCCTGCGAAGACAGGGCTACCAGTTCTTTTCGAAGACCTCTTCGGCCGCGCTCAAGCCCTGCCTGTGGTGCAAGCGTGCGCTCGCCGGCGGGGAGATGTGCTACAAGCACCAGTTCTACGGCATCGCGAGCCACCGCTGCGTCCAGATGACCCCCACCCTCCGCTGCAACCAGCGCTGCCTCTTCTGCTGGCGTTCGTTCGAGCACGAGGTTGCCGAAGAAGCGGAGTGCCCGCCGGAAACCATCCTTGCCGGCATTCACAAGTACCAGAAGAAGGCGCTCGCCGGCTACAATGCGGTGCTCGAGAACACGGTGACCGTGGAGCGGTGGCAGGAGGCCCTCGACCCGAAGCACGTGGCGATCTCGCTCTCCGGCGAGCCGACGCTCTACCCGCGGCTCCCGGAACTCATCGATCTCTTCACCGGCAACGGGTATACCACGTTCCTCGTGAGCAATGGGACAAACCCGGAGATGCTGCAGCGCTGCAGGCCGTTCCAGACGTATGTCTCCCTGGATGCACCCGATGCGGCGACCTATGCGGCGGTATGCCGCCCGCTCGGGGACTCCTGGGACCGGGTCCGGGAGAGCCTGTCGCTGCTCGGCTCCCGCCGCTCCGCGGTCAGGGTCACGCTGGTCCGGGGCCTGAACGATTTTGCACCCGAAAAGTACGCGGCCATGCTCCAGGACTCGGGCGCGACGTTTGCGGAGATAAAGGGATATATGTATCTGGGATACAGTAGAAACAGGTTGGCAAGGGAGAACATGCCGGACCATCAGCACGTGCGGGCCTTTGCGGAGAGGATCGCGGCTGCGTGCGATTACCGGTTCAGGGATGAGAACAAGCTGAGCAGAGTGGTCTGCCTGGAGCGGGTACAATGAGGTTCAATCCGGATGAATGGAAACGGAAGGCGCATGAGAACTTTGAAGGGGCATGGCACGAGGGGCCGTCGGTGCTGACACCGGCAGGACATGCAGGCACGTACCCGTACCGGGCGTGCCGGCGGGCACAGATCCACCCCGTATTTGCGACCATCAACCGCCTGCGGGAGACCTACCTTGCACTCGGGTTCGACGAGGCGGAGAACCCGGTCATCATCGAGGAGCAGGACATCTACCGCCAGTTCGGCCCCGAGGCCATGGCCGTGCTCGACCGGGTCTTCTACCTCGGCGGGCTCCCCCGCCCGAACGTGGGGATCGCGAGAAAACAGCTCGACGAGATCAACGAGATCCTGCAGAGCCACCGGAACCCCCTGGTCCACCGGGATCCGGTCCCCGCCGGGCAGGGCAGGGAAAATTACCGGCCGATGACACCAGAGACTGAGGAGCGCCTGCGGGAGACGCTCCATGCCTACAAGAAGTCGGAGATCGACGGGGACGAGCTGACGTTCGAGCTCTCGAAGGTGCTGGGCGTCGACGATGCGCTTGTCGTCCACATTCTCGATGCCGTCTTCCCTGAGTTCAGGGCGCTCGCCCCGGAGTCCTCGCGGTCGACGCTCCGGAGCCACATGACGAGTGGCTGGTTCCTGACCCTCGGTTCGATCTGGGACAGGACCCCGCTCCCCGTCCGCCTCTTCTCGGTAGACCGCTGTTTCCGGCGCGAGCAGGCCGAGGGCCCGACCCGGCTCATGACTTACCACTCGGCCTCGTGCGTGGTTGCCGGCGAGGAGATCACCAACGAGGAGGGAAAAGCCGTCAGCGAAGCGCTCCTCTCCGCGTTCGGGTATACGGACTTCAGGTTCCAGCCGGACGAGAAGCGGTCCAAGTACTACATGCCGGACTCCCAGACCGAGGTCTACGCCCGCCACCCGGTTCACGGCTGGGTGGAAGTGGCAACGTTCGGCATGTACTCGCCCTCGGCACTCGCCGAGTACGGCATCGGCGTCCCGGTCATGAACCTCGGCCTCGGTGTGGAGCGGCTGGCGATGATTGCCTACGGTTCAAACGACGTCCGGCAGCTCTGCTACCCCCAGTTCTTCCCGAGGGCCCTCACGGGCCTGGAGATCGCCCGGGCGGTCCGCCTGAGAGAGGAGCCGGTCTCGCCGGAGGGGAAGGTGCTCGCCGCGGCAATCGCACAGACAGCCGCTGCGAATGCTGCGGCCCCGGGCCCGTGCGTATTCGATGCATGGGAAGGGATTCTCGGGGGAGTGAAGGTACACGTGGTAGTCGAGGAAACGGAGTCCAACGCAAAACTCTGCGGCCCGGCCTGCGCCAACGAGATCTTCGTCCATGACGGCTCCATCCTCGGCGTCCCGGATACCGAGAAGTGGAAGCAGGTGCGGACGGAAGGGGTACCGACCGGAATCTCGTACCTCACGGCAGTATCCGCCCTTGCCGCGGCCCGGGTTGAGGAAGCGGCACGCTGCGGGAGACCCATTACGGTCCAGGTCAAGATGGCAAAACTCCCGAGCGATATCAACCTCAGAATAGAGGAGTACGCGATGCGTTCTCTCACAGACAACAAGAAGAAAGTGGATGTACGGGGCCCGGTATTCCTCACGGTCCGGTCGACGGTAAGGGAATAATTCCCACAGTTCTTTTAGTCTTGTTGAAATCCTATCTTTCTGATCATTTGCCCATACTCTGTTGCGGTCAGGAGGGTGGCCCCCTCTCTCAGTTCGAAGAACTCTGACGAGTTCAATCGAAGACCTTCGGTCAGGAGAAGATTTGTGGAGGAATTCTTCGACCCCCGTTTTTTCGGGGTTTTTCATTAGCCGTCTGAGGAACTATCGCAATTTAGGGGGATTACCCGAGCGGCGATTCAACCTCCTTGCCCCGCCGTGCCTCGAAGTTCATTTGAACTTCTCGATCTCGTGGTTCTGACGAACCACTCAATCCTCGAAGAGGCCCTGAGGCGGGGAGCCGTCGTAACCCGCCACTCATTATTTATGAATCACCGGATCCCGCAGCATTTCCCGTGGCCAGATGCTGCCCCACAGATCAGAGTTTTCAACTTCTTCTGTCTCATCTCTCCGGTATCAATCCGTTCGAAGAACTCTGAAGAGTTCTTCTCGTCTTCAGGGTTCGAGGGTTATCAAACCCGAGAAGGAGAAGGGAGGCAGAAGCCGACCTTCGACATCCAGATGGACCCTTCAGAGTTAGAAATAGATAACATTAATATCCCATGAATGTTAGAAATAGATAACATAGGGGTGTGATAATGGTGAAATCAAGAAACCTCTTTCGAATAATAATCGGAGCGGTGATGCTGATCAGCGGTATTGTATCGATCCTGCTGACGGGGAACGGGGCCGTCGTCGGCGTTATTTTGTTCTTTCCAGGTTTTGCATTCCTGATCACGGGAATTATCCGTCACCGGAGAGAGGGTGATGGTCCGGAATCTGATGAGCGGTCAAAGAAGATCGCTGCGTACGGATTATCGTATGCCTGGCTGACTGGCCTCTTCTTCATGTTCGGCCTCATCTGGCTGGATTACCTCAACGTGTTCAGGTTCAGCGCACAGAATGCACTCGCACTCTCGATCCTTGTTCTTGCACTCTCCGCAGTGATCTACCCGACGTTTCTCCTGCGGAAAGGGGATGTCGGGCAATGATGGCATTACTTCGCAGGAAGCTGTTATTCGGAGGGTGTATGACAATCGCAGGGGTGCTCCTTCTCCTGATCTGTGACTGGATGCCCCAATTCCGGAAAATCGTACTGCTCTCTGGTGTTCTTATTCCAATGGGCCTTATGTTAATTGTACTTTCGCTCATAACAACATGGTACGAGAAAAAAGCCGATGTCATAGATGATGAACGGACCCTGAAAATCCGGGCTCATACATACATGAAGGCGTTTTCATTTTCCATCACGTTTGCCATTGTTCTCTCCGTCCTTATCTATTCGAAAGTGCTTGTTATGGATGCCGGTTCAGCAATTATGGCAATTTTCTTTATTATGATACTGAGTTCCTCTCTGTTGTATTGGTATTACAACAGGCAGGGCGACATCAATGGGGAATAAAACTCCCAGAGCTTGAGGATGATCACCCGAATAAAGGAATACCGGACAAGGCTATCCCTTACACAGGACGATCTCGCAAAAAAAGTCGGCGTGCGCCGGGAAACGATCGTCTTCCTGGAACAGGGAAAGTACAACCCCTCGCTCAGGCTCGCCCATGATGTCGCCGTGGCACTTCACGCGAGGATCGACGACCTGTTCCTCTTTGACGACAGTCCCCCGGAGCCGGAAGAACCACGGTTCGTGCTCGTGGACTGAACCGTACGCGTTCACGGGGCAACCGTTTCGGGTCTGATGCAACACCCGCCGGGCTCCGCGGGTTCCGGTTCCCGGCACAGCTCTTCAAGGATGAGGACGGTCGCCTCCTTGTCCAGGGGCTGGTTGTCGTTCCCGCACTTCGGGGAGTAGATGCAGGACGGGCAGCCGTCATCGCAGCGGCAGTCCCTCACCAGGTCCCGGGAACTCGAAAAGATTTCAGGAAGGATCTCGTACGCTTTTTCCGCAAGCCCGATACCGCCTTCACAGGCATCGTAGACAAAGATAGATGGTTCGCCTTTCTCACCGAACGCCGGTGACGAGAGGCCGCCGATATCCCAGCGGTCGCACATGACATGGAGCGGCATCAGGGCAATGATCGCATGCTCTGCGCCATGGAGCCCACCGGCGAGGTCGAGACCCAAACTGGTGACCTTCTGCCCGGCAGAGTCCGGCGGGACAAACCAGAATGCCTTTGTCCTGAAGGTGAGGGGCGGCAGCGAGAGGGGTTCCAGGCCGATGATGCTATCCCCCCGCTTGATCTTGTAACCGGTGAACTGCTCGGTCACCTCAACGTCCCCGAACGAGCAGTTCACGCCATGGATGGACCGGGTCTCCAGGATCCCGAGGATGGAAAGGTCCACTTCTTTGAGGGGCTGGGTGTAATAGTCCACGTCGGTCTCCGTGACCCGGACCGTATGCGTCTCCAGGTCCATCTCGTTGACGATATAAGTCTCCCCCTGGTGGAGCATGATCGCACCCTTGTGCGCCTCGCGGTATGCCTGCCCGCGGTCCATCGTCTCGAGCAGCCGCCCGTGACAGAGGATCCGGAACGTCTCGCCGGGGATGCCCCCGAGCTGTACGGCATCCGCCGCCCTCCCCCTCCCGGAATACACCCAGCCGCGGGAGGTTTTCCTCACCAGATCGCTGGATTCGAGTTCCTCCAGGAGGGGAGAGAACGATTCCCCGAAAAACTCCCGGTCAGTCTCTTCCCGGAGGGGCATCTCCGCAGCAGCACAGAGCAGATGCCCGGAAACGATATATGGGTTCTCCGTATCCACGATGGCATGCTCGTGAGATCTGCTGAAGAACTGGTACGGGTGGTTCATGAAGTACTGGTCGAGCGGGTTTGCCTGCGCTACCAGGAATGCAAGGGATTCACCCCCCTTTCTTCCCGCACGGCCGGCCTGCTGCCGGGCCGACATCATGGTCCCCGGAAAACCGGAGATGATCACCGCGTCGAGAGATCCGATATCGATCCCGAGTTCGAGGGCATTGGTGGAGACAACGCCTCTGAGCCCCCCGTCCTTCAGCTGCCGTTCGATCGCCCGCCTCTCTTCCGGGAGATACCCGGCCCGGTAGGCAGAGATCGATTCGGCGAGGCGGGCGGATGACCTGCGGGCATCTTCCCTGGCCCAGATGGTGACCAGTTCCGCCATCTTCCGGGAGCCGGTGAAACAGAGGGTCTGGAGCTGCTCTTTTACGCAGGAGACGAGGAGGTCTTTTGTCTCCTGGTGGGTCGAGCGCTCACCGATGCCATCGTAGAACGGGTTATACATGACAAAATGGTTCCTGCCGCGGGGGGAGCCGTCCCCGCTGACCAGATCGCAGGACTGGCCGGTGAGCCGTGCAGCAAACTCACCGGGATTGGCAAGGGTCGCCGTCGAGAGGATGAACTGCGGATGTGAACCGTAATGACGGCAGAGGCGCAACAGCCTCCGTACCAGGAGCGCGATATGGGACCCGAAAACCCCCCGGTACCGGTGCGCCTCGTCAATCACCACGAATTCCAGACCGGAGAACAGCGGCCGCCACTTCGCATGCCAGGAGAGCACCTGGTGGAGCTCGTGCGGGTTGGAGATGATGATCCGGGAGTTCTCGCGGATCGCTGCCCGTTTGGACTGAGGAGTATCGCCGTCATAGATCGCCGGCTTCGCCGGGATGCCCGTGAACTGTGCCATCTCTTCCACGGTCCCGAGCTGATCGTTGGAGAGGGCCTTGGTCGGATAGAGGTATAATGCCCGTGCGCCGGGGTCTCTCTCAAGCCGTTCAAAGACCGGAATATTGAATGCAAGGGTCTTGCCGCTGGCGGTGGGCGTTGTGATAATGACGTTTTTTCCGGCCCGGATACGGTCGATTGCATCGCACTGGTGAGCGTAAGGCCGTATTCCCCGCTGCATGATGTACGAGTCAAGAGCCGGGGGAAGGGGGGTCGCAGGATTCCCGTACCGGGGAGGTACCGGCCCGGTTGTCTCGATATGGACGACCCGGTTGCGGTAGACCGGGTTCACTTCGAGAAGGCGGAGGAGGTCTTCAACAGCCATAGGACTCTCCCAGGAGGTAGAAGAAGAGGAGGGCGAGCGAGACGACGTCCTGCCGGTTGTGTTCTATGACCGGGACCAGCGGCCCGCAGTTCCCGGTCTTTAAGTATCTCTCGTAGAACTCCGGCACCATCTGGCCGGGCACGTCATCGTCCCGCGAGATCCCGAAGACCTCCCGCTCCAGCGCGGAAAGGCGCAGCGAGGGGAACCGGTCCTTCCATCTCCTGCGGCTGAAATGGAGCACATCGAAATGGGGGATGCGGGCGGGGGTGCCCATGCCATAGTACGCCAGCCGATCGGAGATATAGGGAAGGTCGAACGACTTGCCGTTGAAGGTGACCAGGGCCGGTCTGTCACCGGAGAGATGCTCCAGGGTCGCGATAAGTGCAGCCTCTTCTTCCCGGATGTCCCGCAGCAGGTACTGGTGGACGATGAGCCGGCCATGCTCGACTATCCCGACACCAAAGAGGATGATCGGGCGGGAAAAAAGGCCCAGCGTCTCGATGTCGAGAAAGACGAGGTCTTCCGGCTCGTGGAGACCCGCGGCCCCCAGGACGAGCGGATGGGATTTCGGGTGCCGGCTGCAGATCAGGTCCATGATCTCCGAAGAGTTTCCGGAAGAGAGGCGGCTGATGACCCTGTGGGCCTCGGACCGGAACTTCGGGTGACCGGCAAGGTCGGTCAGTGCCCGGAACCCCCGGGCGTTCAGCCGCTTCCGGGTCGCCTGCCCGATACCGCGGACAAGGGTGAGGTCCCCGAGCAGTTCGTCCCGGAACCGGTCGAGGTCGAATGCCGGGCAGGCAAGAGACTGACGGCTCTCCAGCGAGAAGCAGGTGCCGCCGCCGTTCGAAATTTCCCTGCCGGAGAAGACTCTTTCGAACGGCACACCCTCGTATCGTGCGAGGAGGGTCTCGAGGATATCACGCGCCTGCTCGTACTCGGAGGAAAAAACAAAATTGCTGGAAAAACTGGTCCCGAAGACGTTCCCGTCACGCACTACCTCGTATTCACGCAGCGTCTCGATGCGTCGCTGCCAGAGAGCGCCTACGCGGGCGGGTGCAGGTATGGCTGACATCGTCTGGATACAACATCCTTACTCCGGCGTTTAAACCCCCGCCGCGGGGGGTGAAAGTAAAGAAAAAGCCTCATGTTCGTCCAGGTCAACCGGTTGGGTGATGATCACCATCTTCCAGCACGGGGAGCACGAGTCCTCCGGTGAGATCGGGATATACCTTCAGAGACGGGGCCTCCCTTTTGAGACAGAACGGCTCTTTGAGACCGGGGAGCTCCCGGACATCCTGCCCTCCCGGCTCATCCTTCTCGGTGGACAGATGAGCGTGAACGATACCGGGGACTATCCCTTCTTAACCGCTGAAAAAGAGCTGATCAGGAGGATGGTGACACAAAAAAGACCGGTTCTCGGGATCTGCCTCGGCGCCCAGATGATCGCCTCGGCCTTCGGGGAACGGGTCTACCCGCTGGAAAAAGAACTGGGCTGGTGCCGGGTCCACGGTTGCGGGCAGGACCCGGGCCCCCGGTTTCCGGCGTCGTTCACCGTCTTTCACTGGCACCATGAGACATTTAATCTCCCGAAGGGGGCAACGCTTCTCTCGTACGGGGATACGGTGAAGAACCAGGCGTTCAGGCTCGGCAGTGCAGTCGGGGTGCAGTTCCACCCGGAAGTGACGCTCCCGATCATCGCGAAGTGGGCAGAAGATCTCGGCACTCAGGAGAAACAGAAGATGCTCAACGGGTCCGATCGCCATCTCCCCGGTAATGCCCGGTGCTGCCATTCCCTCGTCGATGCGTTTGCCAGGGGCTGGAGTGCATGAAGGACCCCCGGGGGTTTTTGATCGACCTCGATGGTGTCCTGTACGTGGGTGACCGGCCCGTGGACGGGGCGCAGGAAGCGATAGAATATCTCGTGCGGAACGACTACCGGCTCCGGTTTGTTTCGAACACCACCCGCAAATGCCGGAAGACGATTGCCGACCGGTTATCCTCCATGGGGTTTGCGATTCCTGTTGAGGCAATTTTTACGCCCCCCCTTGCTGCCGTCGCGTTCATGAACCGTGCCGGAAAGCGGCGCTGCCGGCTCCTCACGACCGGTGATGTCTGGAAGGACTTTGAGGGCCCCTGTTCTTTTGATCCCGCACCACGGCCGGACTTCGTGATCCTCGGGGATGCGGGAGACAGGATTACCTATGAGAGTCTCAACTCCGTCTTCAGTGACCTGTTGGAAGGGGCAGAGCTGATCGCGCTCGAAAAGGACCGGTACTGGATGGCCCCGGACGGGCTCTCGCTCTCGGCAGGACCGTTTGTTGCCGCACTTGAATACGCGACCGGAAAGACCGCGACCGTTGTCGGAAAGCCATCAGGGGCCTTCTTCGATCTCGCGCTGGAGGATATGGGACTCCGCCGGGACCAGGTGGCGATGATCGGGGACGACATTATGACCGATATCGGGGGGGCGCAAAAAGCCGGCATGAGGGGGATCCTCGTGAGGACGGGAAAATTCCGCGAAGATACTGTTACCCGCTCCGGGGTCAGACCTGATTGCATTATCGACTCCATAGCACGCATCACGGATATTGTCTGACCGCAAAGGAAAACACGTGCGGAAAGATCTGCATGGAAAAACCGGGTATATTTTAGCCAGGTATTTTCCTTGCCGGAACTCCTCCGGCCGGATGTCCGGAGCCTCTCCAGCCCTTTCCGGGAAACGGTCGTGTCGCCCCCATAGCGATCCCGTTTTTCCGGGATCGGACCCGGTTGTCCCGGCCCGGGCATTCCCTTTTGAGAAGGAGACGGTCACGATCTCAGTTCAAGTCAATGACTCAGCGTATCCGGGAGTGAAGAAGGCGGACTTCGCTCTCGTCCACAACTGGATCACTGAGAACGAATTCGATCGGGAAATGGTAGGCGAGTACATGAAAACGGATATGCCCGCCGGAGTTTCTGCAATAAAACCGGTCGTTCGATCTATGTCCCGAAGTCGAGGAGTTCCGGTTCCGGGTACGTCTCCGACACGGTCTCACCTGCTGGCAGGGCAGAGAGCCTCTTTAAGGCACTCTCCGAATATTGTCTCGACACGTCGATCCCGATGAACCGCCGCCGGAGTTTCCAGGCGACGGCCGTGGTCGTCCCTGCGCCGTTGAAGGGATCGAGGACAAGGTCATTCCTGTACGAGAAGAGTTTCATCAGCCGCCGGGGGAGCTCTTCGGGAAACATCGCGGGGTGATCGTACTCTTTCATCCGGATCTCTGGCGGGAATGACCACCTGCCCATCACCCATTCCTTGAACTCATCGCCGCTGATGTCGATATCCTCGCGCCTCCCGCTCTTTTTATGGGTCTCCTTGTCGAAGACCTCGATGAACTCCCAGGTGTATTTTATGTAGGGCATCGAGGGGGACCTCCAGCTCCCCCAGGCCGTGAATTTTGCATTGTAATTGTTCTTTTCCCAGAGGAACTCCGCCTTCCAGAGCAGCCCGAGGCCCGCAAGCTGGCGGGAGATGATATGGTGGGTCGGGACATAGTCCGAGAAGAGCGGCTGGATGTTCACGGCAATCCTCCCCCCGGGCTTGAGGACCCGTTCGCATTCCTTCCAGACGGCGAGGAGCCTCTCAAAATATTCGTTCCATTCGTGCGTGTCGTCATGGGGGTCCTGAGCGTAGGAATGGCCGAAATTGTACGGTGGCGAAGTGATGATCAGGTCGACGCAGCGGTCGGGTATCCGGGCAAGGACTTTTCCGGCATCCCCGCAGATGATCCGGTTTACGAAAGGACGGACCCCGGCAGGTTCTTCCATGGACATCTCCTTCCTGGCATCCTTCGTGCCTTTCCTGACTCTCGCCTTGCCAGCCTTGTCCCGAACTTTCTCCGGCCTCATGACCCGTTTCCTGTGTGTACTTTCATGCAGGATCGGTTAAAGGGTGTCGGAATTCCCTTATCCCGGGCCGCACGAAAAGTGCCCGCGTGAAAAGCGTTTAATGCAGCGATGGACATAATGTCTACGATTAACTTATGCTGCATATCGAGGACCTGCATGTGAAGGTCGGCGACAAGGAAGTGTTGCATGATATCAACCTCGACATCGGTGAGGGAGAGACCCACGTCCTGATGGGGCCCAACGGGTCGGGGAAGACGACACTCCTCATGACTATCATGGGATATTCGAACTATACGATCACGGGAGGGCAGATCATCTTCAAAGATGAGGATGTCACCCGGATGAAAGCCCACGAACGGGCGAAGCGCGGTATCGGCATGCTCTTCCAGCGCCCCCCGACAATATCGGGCCTGAAACTGGGAAAACTCCTCACTGCCATATCCAGGACCAAAAATGAAGACCTGGTGGAACTCGCCCGGTCACTCCACATGGACAAATTCCTGAATCGGGACATCAACAAGGGTTTCTCCGGCGGGGAGATCAAGCGAAGCGAGGTGCTCCAGCTGATGATCCAGAACCCGGACTTCATCATGCTCGACGAGCCCGAGAGCGGTGTCGATATCGAAAATATCTCTCTCATCGGCCACGCGATCGGCTCTCTCCTCGAGAAAGAGAAACATATCGTGAAGCGCCAGAAGAGCGGGCTGGTCATCACGCATACGGGCTACATCCTCGATTACCTCGAGACTGACCGGGGCCACGTGATGTGCGACGGGGAGATCCGCTGCCACGGGAACCCCCGGGAGATCATGAAGGACATCAAACAGCGCGGCTACAAGGAGTGTCTCGAATGTCGCAACCCGTGAACGTTACGGAGATCTCACAACCTGAAAAGGAGCGGATGGCCCAGGCCGGCATCGACTTCGAGATGAAGAACCGCTGCGGCACATACATCCAGATGGACCAGGACATCGTGCATGCCGAGTGCGCAGAGGAGGGCATCGAAGTCCTCTCCTACAAACGGGGGATGGAGAAATATGACTGGCTGAAGGAGTATGCCTGGAAGGTCGTCTCCGCAGAGAAAGACGAGGTCACGAAATATGTCGCGGCCCAGAAAGATCCCAAGGGCTACGTCATTATCGCCCATAAGGGATCGAACAATGTCCTCCCCATCCAGGCCTGCCTCTACCTCGGGCGAGAGCAGATCCAGCATGTCCACAACATCATCATCGCCGAGGAAGGGGCGGAGCTCCACATCATCTCGGGGTGCGCAAGCGGTGCCCACGTGGGAAAAGGCGGGGCACATTACGGCATCTCCGAGTTCTATGTCAAAAAGGACGCGAAGATCAGTTTCACCATGATCCACAACTGGAGCGAGAATATCGAAGTGTACCCGAGAAGTGCCTCTATTGTCGAAGAGAACGGGGTATTCCTCTCCAACTATGTCTGCATGCAGCCGGTGAAAAAGGTCCAGATGTACCCGACCGCGAACCTGAAAGGGGTGAACTCGGTTGCGCGGTTCAGCAGTGTCGTCATCGCGACTCCGAAATCGACGATGGATCTCGGTTCCCGGGCAATCCTTGAAGGGAGGGGCGCGAGTGCCGAACTGATAACCCGTGCCATCACCAAAGGCGGCACCATCATCTCCCGCGGGCACATCAACGGGAAGACCGCCGGTACCCGGGGACATCTCGAGTGCAAGGGCCTCATCCTCAGGGACGGGGTCATCTATGCCATCCCGGAGATCGAGGGGTCGGTCGTGGGCACCGAGCTCTCCCACGAGGCGGCAGTAGGCAAACTCGCCCAGGAGGAGATCGAGTACCTCATGTCGCGGGGGCTTGACGAGGATGAGGCGACCGCGACGATCATCCGCGGGTTCCTCGATGTCAAGATCACCGGACTTCCCGAGGCGCTGCAGAAGCAGATCGACGCGTCCATCGATGTCGCCGAGAAAGCAGGATTCTGAAAACCGGGTGATTATGCAGACCTATCCCCGGGCCGAAGAACGTTCCAGGATGGTGGAGCGCCAGATCAGGGCACGGGGGGTGACCGACCCCCGGGTGCTTGCGGCGATGCGGGAGATCCCCCGCCACCTCTTCACCCCCCCTCCCTACGACGAGGCGGCCTACGAAGACAGCCCGCTCCCGATCGGGGATGGCCAGACCATCTCGCAGCCCTACATCGTCGCGCTGATGACCGAGCTTCTCGGCCCCGGACCGGACGACCGCGTCCTCGAGATCGGGGCCGGGAGCGGGTACCAGGCAGCGATCCTCTCCTCCCTTGCCCGCCAGGTGATCACTATCGAGCGGATCCCGTCCGTGGCCGGGCTGGCAAGGAAGAACCTTGACGCCCTCGGCCTTACCAATGTCAGGATCGTCGTGGGGGACGGGACCCTCGGGTTCCCGGAAAACGCTCCTTACGACGGGATCATCATAACTGCGGCGACGCCATCGGTACCTCTTCCGCTCATCGACCAGCTTGCCGAAGGCGGAAGACTGGTGGCACCGGTCGGGGGGCGGGATATCCAGGAACTGGTCACGCTCACGCGACACGGCAAAGAGATCCTGAGATCGGGCCACGGGGGCGTCCGGTTCGTCCCGCTCATCGGGGAATACGGCTGGGAGGAAAATTCATGAAGATCATCGACATAACCCGACCCTTATCCGGAAGTACCGTAGTCTTTCCCGGCGATACTCCGCCCCGTTTCGTGCAGGAAGAGCGGGGGCTGTACCTCATCTCCGACCTGCATATGAACAGCCATTCCGGAACGCACATCGATGCACCGGTCCACTACCTCAAGTCTGGAGACACGATCGATACGGTTCCCCTTTCACACCTCATCGGGAGCTGTCGTGTCCTCGATCTTTCCCGGACAGGACGGGAGATCGGGGTGTCGGCCATCAAGGGACGGACAGACGGTGCATCCCGCATCCTGCTCAGGACCTCGTCTTCCGGATCAACGGTATTCAGGGAGGACTACCCCTCCCTCACCCTTGAAGCAGCGAAATTTATCACGAGCCAGGGGATTCAATGCGTAGGCATCGACTCTTTCTCGATCGAAGCCTTTGTCTGTGACGGATCAGTTCATCGTGAACTTCTCAGCCACGGGTGCATCATCATCGAACTGCTCGACCTCTCGGGGGTGCCTGAAGGGGATTACGAGATGATAGCACTTCCCCTCCGGCTTTCCGGCCTTGACGGCTCTCCCGCGAGGGTTATCCTCATCAGCAGGAACGGGTCTGACCCATGGACCTGATCACGGAATCGGTCAGGAAGCTCGAGACCATTCTCGGGCAGAGCGGGTGCGAGGATGCAGGTGTCCTTCTTGAGGTCGACCCGGATGCCGTTTTTTGCCAGTTTGAACATGGCGCGTGCATGACGGCATCCTTCGGCGGGAGGAGCGCAGTCTTCGTAACCCACGACCCGGTCAGGGCGCTGACTAGGATCTCATTCATGTTCGGTGCACCTCTAGGGACTCCGGCAGTGAGAAGCGCCGCATGTGCGATCATCAATGTCGCTGCGGGTTTCTTCTGCCTTTCCCGGGTACTTCATCCCTGCCCGAAGACCTCCCATGCACCTTGTCTCCAGGAACTCAGGAACGAAATATCCGGCAAAAGGGTTTCCTGTATCGGCACCATGGCTTCGATCGAACGCGAGCTGGGAAGTTCCCTCAGCACGGACATTTCAGAAGCCGATATCATCCTCATCAATGGTGAGGGCATCATTGCCGAAGGCACCGGTGATCTCATAGACGCCCATTCAAAAACGAAACGGATTCTCTGCCTTGGTCCCTCAACCGCGGGGAATGCCCGGCTCCATGAGATCGAACACTGGTGCCCGTACGGGACCAGTTAATCCTGCCGGATAGGTCAAGGCAGACGCACGGTCCCTCCAGAGAGAGGATACAACCGGCGCTGGTGAAATCCCATTTTTTCCTGTAATCCGGTACTATTCTTCGTCCGTTATGAGGGTGACCCCCTCTCCCCCAGAGGGGGAGGCAACGCAAGGGAGCATCCCCTTGACCCCCTTATTTTATCACTTCCTTTTCTCATGGTTTTTCCCCAGCCTTCTGATGAATCATCCCAATATGGGGGGTGCCACAGCGGCGGGGGCGGAGGCATAATATGCCGTAGCCCCCAGGAGCGTCGTAATATATCTTTGAGCATTGCCACAAAGCCGCAAAATCTTTTTTATCGCCGCCCAATACATCATCATGCTTTTCGGGTCATCGGGAATACGGAGGAAATTTGACCAGGCTCTTCTCGATACTGCACTGAAAGTGGGGTCTGCCCTCGCTTCGAAGTCCTCTGATATTCTTGTCGGCATGGACACGCGCACCACGAGCCCCCTGCTCGCGCACCTCGTTGTATCGGGGATCCTCGGGAGCGGGGGGACCGCGTATCTGGCCGGTGTCGTGCCGACACCCACCCTTGCATTCGGTACACGCATCGTCCAGGCAGGGTGCATGGTGACCGCTTCCCATAATCCTGAAGACTACAACGGGCTGAAGCTCTTCAACCCGGACGGTTCATCCTTCACCAGGCCCCAGCAGCTGGAGATGGAGGAGATGCTGAAGACCCAGTACTGGACCGACTGGCAGCACCAGGGAGTGGAGGTAACGACGGACCCCCTCACCCTCCATAAGAATGCAATACTGGATAACGTGGATCTCAGCCGCGATATCGAGGTGATCGTTGACTGCGGCAATGGCGCAGGCTGCAACCTTACGCCCGCTCTCCTGACGGAAGCCGGGGCAAGACCGGTCTGTATCAACTGCAACCCATCCGGCTATTTTGCCCGGCCCTCCGAGCCCCTGGAAGAACACCTCGGGTATATCGGGGAGATGGTCAAGAACACCAGAGCCAGCTGTGCCGTGGTCCATGACGGCGATGCCGACCGGATGATGGCATTTGACAACAGGGGCAGGTATATCGATGGTGACCACCTCCTCATGCTCTTCACCCGGTATCTCGGTGCAAAACGGGTTGTCACGACAAGCGACGCTTCGATGATCATCGACGAGGTTGCAGACGTTCAGCGAACCCCGGTGGGGGATGCATATGTCTCGGAAAAACTTCTGGAATGGGGGGATTTCGGGGGTGAACCATCCGGGGCGTGGATCTTCCCCCATATCTCCTATTGCCCGGATGGGCCGTACGCGGCAGCACTCTTCTGCGAGATCGCGTCCGAGTTGGACACCGCAGAGGAGATCGACCATATGCCGTCGTACCCTGTCCTCCGGGAATCGTTCCCGGACGAACATGCCCGGGAGACGGTCTCTGCCCTTGGTGCGGCGAGCCCGACCGACGGGCTGCGTGTTGCCGGTGACGATGGCTGGTACCTGATACGTGCGAGTGGCACAGAGCCCAGAATACGCATAACCGCAGAAGGGAAGACCCTCAGGAAAGCAAAGGCGATGCTCGCAAAGGGGAAAGAACGGTTCAGGCAGGGGAAAACTGCTTAAACGTTGCAGGAAAGAGATTTACCTATGCAATGTGTCGTTCTCGCCGCAGGAGAGGGGAAGCGGATGCGTCCTCTCACGGCGAAACGCCCGAAGGTGATGCTCCCCCTCGCCAACCGCCCCATGATGGAGCATCTCGTTCTCGCGGCCCGCGATGCCGGCATCACGGATTTTATCTTCATCGTGGGGTATGGGGAGCGGGAGATCCGCAGGCATTTTGGTGACGGTGCCGGGTGGGGAATTCATATCAAATACGCCCCGCAGCGCCACCAGTACGGGACGGCGGATGCGGTACGGGCTGCACAGGGTCTCGTCACGGGTCCGTTTCTTGTCCTGAACGGGGATATGGTCATGAGATCCCCGGATATTGCAAACCTCTGCAGTGCCGGGTCGCCCTGCATGAGCATCAGCACGACCGACCATCCCGGGGATTATGGCGTTGTCCTGGTGGAGAACGGGTTTGTCGTTTCGCTGGAAGAAAAATCAAGACAGCCGAGATCCAAGCTGATCAATGCCGGCGCATATCATTTTTCACCCGATATTTTCGATCTCATCAGCGAAGTGCGTCCATCCCCGCGGGGGGAACTTGAACTGACGGATGCCCTCGCCGTGCTGGTCGCCGAGCGGAAACTGCACTCGTACCACCTGTCCTACTGGATGGATGTCGGTCACCCGTGGGACATGCTTGACGCAAATGCCACTCTTATGGAGACCATCACGTCCGGAAACTCAGGGACTATTGAAGAAGGCGTGTCTCTCAAGGGACCCGTCGTGATCGGGGAGGGCAGCATCGTAAAATCCGGGACCTATATCGAAGGTCCCTGCATCATCGGGCGGAACTGCCGGATCGGTCCCCACTCCTATATCCGCGGTATAACGAGCATAGGAGATGAATGCTATATCGGCCACTGTTCCGAGATCAAGAATTCCGTCATCATGAACGGGACAAAGATCCCGCATTTCAATTATGTCGGGGATTCCATCATAGGTGCCGGCTGCAACTTTGGCGCCGGGACCAAGGTCGCCAACCTGCGCCATGACCAGAGGACGATCAGAGTCTGCGGGGAAGACACGCGGAGGAAAAAATTCGGTGCGGTTATCGGCGACGATGTCCGGTTCGGGATCAACTGCTCGATCAATGCTGGATCCATGATCGGGAGTAACGCACAGTTTGCACCGAACTCGTATATCGAAGGTTGTATCGGTGATAAAGCAATAATCCGGTAGGTACTCAGATGCAGGCAGTGATTTTAGCAGCAGGTGAAGGGAAGCGGGTCCGCCCCCTGACACGAGGACGGCCCAAGGCGATGATCCCGGTTGCCAACCGCCCGATCATCGAATATGTGATCGACGCCCTTGTAAAGAACGGGATCCGGGAGATTATTGTTGTTGTGGGGTACCGCAAAGAACAGGTAACCCGTTTCCTGAACCAGCTGGACGTACCGGTCGATGTGATCGTCCAGGATAAACAACTGGGGACAGCAAACGCCCTTTTATGTGCAGAATCGAAAATTCACGGGGATTTTCTTCTCCTTCCCGGGGACAATTACATCGACCCCCAATCGGTTGCACGCATCAGGGACATCCCGGACTCGATGCTGGTAAAAGAACACCCGAACCCGTCAAACTTCGGCGTGGTCATGCTCCATGAGGGGCGGGTCACCCAGATCATCGAGAAACCCGAACATGCCCCGAGCTTCATGGTCAGCACCGGCATTTATTGCCTGAAAAAAGAGGTCTTCTCCTATATTCAGGGGAATGATCTGACCGATGCCATATCCTCCCTGATCGAAAACGGCACTCATATCCGGGGGATCCCTGCAGACGACTGGCAGGATGCAATCTTCTCCTGGGATCTTCTCAAGATGAACCGGCGCCTCCTCTGCCACATGCCTGCTGCACGCGAAGGCACGGCAAGCAGGCAGACCATCATCCAGGGAACGGTCAGTATCGGTAAAGGCACGACAATAGGGCCCAACACCGTTATAACCGGGCCGGTTGTTATCGGGAATGACTGCACTATCGGCCCGAACTCCTGCATAATGCCCAATACCAGTATCGGCTCCCGGGTCACACTCGAGCCGTTCATCTGTATCGGCAATTCCGTGGTCATGGATGATACCACCATCGGCTCGCATTCCCGGATCATCGACACCGTCATCGGGGAGCGGTGTGCGCTTGCGGATCATACTTCCACGTCGACTGGCGTCGGACTCATGGAGATTGAGGGGCAGGTAACCAGGTCGGAATTCGGGGCGGTCCTCGGGGATACCGTTGTCAGCGGACCATTCACTACCTTTAAGAATTCCATAATCGGGAATGGTGTTACTATCGAAGGGCGAAGTTGTATCGTGTCCCGCAGTATTCAGGACAACTCCATGGTGATTTGATGTGTGCGGTATCGTAGGGTATGTTGGCAGGAGAGACGCTGCACCCCTGATCGTTGAAGGCCTGAAAAAACTGGAGTACCGGGGTTACGACTCGTTCGGGATCGCGACGACCGGAAAAGGCATTGCCCTTGTCAAGCACCAGGGACGGATATCGGAAAATTCGAGTACTGCTGCCCGGTTGAAGGGTAAGACAGGGATCGGTCACACACGGTGGGCGACGCACGGGGTCCCGAATGACGTAAATGCCCACCCCCATACCGACTGCACAGGTACCATTGCGCTGGTCCACAACGGGATCATCGAGAATTACGCTGAGTTGAAACGCCAGCTCCTTTCAAAGGGGCATACGTTCCGTTCGGAAACCGACACGGAAGTGATTGTTCACCTCATTGAGGAGGAATATCCGGGAAGAAAGAATCTCCTCGCGGCAGTACAGGCGGTCGTGCCCAGGCTCGAAGGATCCTACGCTATCCTCGTCATATCGGGTTCCGAGGACAGGATAATTGCTGCAAGAAACGCAAGTCCGCTGGTGATCGGCATCGGTGACGGGGAGGTCTTCGCGGCTTCCGACATGACTCCCATCATCGAGCATACCGAGCGGGCAATGTTCCTGGAAGACGGGGATATTGCCTCCCTAGACCGGACGGGGGTCGAGGTTTTCAACCGGGAAGAGCGAGTGGTCCGGCCGGTTGAATTGATCGACTGGTCTGTCGAGGATGTAAAAAAGGGCGGGTTCGCACACTACATGCTCAAGGAAATTTATGAACAGCCACAGGCATTTTATAATACTGTTCGTGCCATGAATTCCGAAACCATGCCCTGGTCTTCCCACCGGCCACCGTCCATGACGATAGTTGCCTGCGGGACATCGTATCATGCAGGACTCATCTTCAAATATCTTCTCGAGGACTCGTGCGGGATTCCGGCACGCCTGGAGTATGCATCCGAATTCAAGTACTACCCGCCACCTGTTGAGGGACTCGTGATCGGGATCTCCCAGTCGGGCGAGACTGCGGACACACTCTCCGCACTTAAACAGGCGAAGGCCCATAACTGCAGGACGCTGGCGATCACCAATGTTCTGGGGAGTACCGTCAGCAGGATCGCAGATTCAACCATGTTTATGCGGGCCGGGCCGGAGATCAGCGTGGCTGCAACCAAGTCATTTGTCGCCCAGCTGGCAGTGCTGATACAGCTCATCAACAGCCTGTGCGACAGAAAGTTTGATGACATCCTTCTGCATGCTCACCAGGCAATTGAGGAGGTCCTTCTTCTTGATCTCACCGGAGCGGTCGCCACCTGCAAAAATGCCCGGAGTATCTTCTATGTGGGCCGCGGCCCGTTCTATGCAGTATCCCTTGAAGGGGCCCTCAAGATGAAAGAAATTTCCTATATTCATGCCGAGGGCTATGCTGCCGGGGAACTGAAACACGGCCCGTTCGCGCTCCTCTCCCCGGAAACTCCGGTGATCGCACTCTGCGTGCCCGGGAAAACCTATGGCGTCATGGTCTCCAATATCAAGGAGATAAAAGCCCGGGGAGCGCCGGTCATCGCCATAGGTTGCGAGGGGGATGCAGAACTTTCGGATATTGCAGATATCTTTATCGCTATCCCACGGACCCCGGTCTTTGTCCAGATCCTCACCAGTCTGGTGGTGCTCCAGCTCCTTGCCTACCATACAGCAGTTGCTCTGGGACGCGATATCGACAAACCGAGAAACCTTGCAAAGAGCGTGACGGTCGAATGATAGAATATGGCAGAAATATCCTTGGCCCCAACGCCCGGATCTTTGAACCGGTGACGATCGGCTTTCCCTCCCGGGACAACTTCTTAAAGACCGGTTTTGCCGGAACTACCATCGGGAAGAATGCAGTCATCAGGTCCCAGACAATCCTCTACTGCGATGTCGTCATTGGCGACGACTTCCAGACAGGACATAATGTCATCATCCGTGAGAAGACGAGGATCGGGGACCGGGTGTCCATTGGAACGGCGACCGTGATAGAAGGAAATACAATTATCGGCGACGATGTGAACCTTCAGAGTATGGTATATGCCCCGACAAATACCCGTATCGGGAATCACGTCTTCATCGGCCCGAATGCTGTCCTCACCAATGACCGGTATCCTCCGTCAGGTATTGGCGGGCTTCGGGGGCCCCATATCAGGGACAGTGCGGCAATTGGTGCCGGTGCAACGCTGCTCCCGGGCGTCAGTATTGGAGAAGGTTCGATGGTTGCCGCCGGTGCAGTTGTTACCCGGGACGTACCGGATCATATGCTAGCAATCGGTTCTCCTGCGAGACTCAGGGATCTTCCGGGACAGGTGAAACGGAACAGCCGGTAAATCGGGTGCGGGCACCCCATCGTAAATCGTTGCAGGGACCAGAATCCTATGAAAATCCTTCTCGTGTCATCCCAGGACTATATCCACCACCCGGTACCGTCACGGCACCATAACATCTTTGAAGATATCGCACTCAGGCACGAGGTTCATGTTGCTCACTTCCATGTCAGCAGAGCGGGCCCCCGCCCGACCCGTCTCACCGTTGAAGAGGTAACATTGTTCCCGTTGCAGCGCCCTCTCCTGCATTACACGTTCAACACACCTTACCATTATTACGTTTTCAACCGGATCCTGAAAACCGGTAAATTTGACCTGGTGGTCGCCGCTCACGTACTTGCCGGAACCGCGGTGATCCATGCAGCCGGAAAACAGAACGTCCCTGTTGTCTTCGATCTCAAAGACTGGTTCCCGGACTCCGCTGCAGCATATTTTACCAACCGTGTTCTGCAGGAGACCGTAAGGAAAAGTGTCTGGGCAATAACAGAACGGAACCTGTCCCGTGCCGACAAAATAACAACCGTTTCGCCATCACTTGTCGGAAAACTGAGAGGGTTTGGTTTTTCAGCTGACCTGATCACCAATGGTGTCGATACCGATCTTTTCAGGCCCATGGACGGCAGCATTGCCCGCTCTGAACTGGGTATAGGGGCCGGTGACTTCGTGATCGGGTTCGCCGGGAGTGTCGAGCGCTGGTACGCCATTGACGAGATGATCCGGGCACTCCCGGCATTAATCCGTTACCGTCCCGATACAAAACTCCTCGTTGTCGGGGGATCACTGTTCACTGATTACCTGCATGAGTTGCAGGTTCTTGCCCGGGAACTGCACGTTGCCGACCGTGTCATTTTTACCGGTCCAAAACCCTACCACGAGCTCCCAAGATATATCGCCGGCATGGACATCTGTACCATACCGCTTTCACCACCCCGGTGGGGGGATATTGCTCTCCCCAACAAATTTTTTGAGTATTCGGCCTGTGGCAAACCTATCCTGATGCGCCCGATGCCCAACGTGGAAAGGATCGGGGGGCCGAACCTTTTTGTTTACCGGACCCGGGAAGAGTATATCGAACAGGTAAAGCATCTTATGACCCATCCCGCTGCGTTTTCAATAAATCTTGAAAAGAACAGCTGGAAAGAGAAGGCCCGCCAATTTGAAGAACTTTTTCAGCACCTGATATAGGTCTCATCCAAATTTATTAATGGTCTCAACGGAAAACCTGATACTCAGTACAGGTTGAGTTTATGATATCAATAGATCTCAAAAGCCGCCGGACGTACTGGGTTTTCGGACTGGTCGTTTTATTTTCTCTCTTTGCCCTCTGGATTCGCTTGATTCCCATGTTCCTCATGGGAAAAACCGACATCCTCTCGATGGTGGCAAGTGATGACCCGTTATACAACCTGCGTCAGGTGGAACACCTTCTCGTGAACTTCCCCACCTACCAGTGGTTCGATCCCATGACGGCGTACCCGACAGGGACCACGGTCTACTGGGGCCCCCTCTTTATTTATATTTCTGCTGTCGCCTGCATGATCTCCGGGGCTACGACAAGGCCGGAAATTATCGGCATCTGTCTTCTCGTCCCTCCCGTTATGGCAACCCTCGTGACGGCACTCATGTACTTTGTCGGGAAGGCCTGCGGGGACTGGAAGACCGGACTTCTTGCATCGGGGTTTACGGCAATCGTATCGGGCCAGTATTTTTATCGATCGCTATACGGCTATTTCGATCATCACATCGGGGAAGTACTTTTTTCAACCCTCTTCTGTCTCGTGTATATCTATGCGATCAATTCTGAGAATGGCGCAAATATCAATCTGAAAGATTTCGCAAGCTGGAGAAAGACTGCCTTGTTGGCTTTTCTTGCCGGCATCGCGTATCTCCTCGGCCTCTTCCTCATGCCGACCATGATCCTCTTCGCCATGATTGTCGGCGTGTTCACCATCATCCAGTTTATTGTAGACTTTTACCGCAGCCGTTCAAGCGACTACCTCTTAATTATCAACGGAATTATTTTTACGATAGCCATAATCGGTCTCACGCTCTTCGGATTCAAGAACAGCGCCGGTATCGACCTGTCAACCTATTCCGTCGGGCATATCATTGCCTACCTGTTCCTTATTTTCGGGACTGTGGCACTTTACCTGATTGCGAAATACCTCAAAGGACGGAAGAAATATTATTATCCCTTAACGCTGGCAGGGTTATTGATTCTCGGTATCGCCGTCCTGTTTATCGTGAGCCATGAAATTTTTAATCTGTTCATTCTGGATCTGGTTGCATTCTTTGGACAGCAGCCGGTTACGAATACCGTGGAAGAGGCAAGGGGATGGGCCCTTGACCTCGCCTGGCTGACATTCAATTACGGCCTGCTGCTGATGGTCGGCGGCTTCATTGTCATGATATTCAACAACGTGCGCAAAGAACGTCCGGCCCATGTCTTTGCGCTGGTATGGTCCGTTATCATTTTATTTTCGACATGGCAGCACGTCCGGTATGAATATTACCTTGCGGTGAATGTCGCTCTCCTTGCAGCAGTCTGTATCAGTTTTGCCTGGGAGCTTGGCGAATCAGATATCCGGAGGTTTGCAGGTTCATTATCCGGAGAAAATAAGAATCCGCATCCGAAAAAACCGGATACCGACACAGGAATGCGGGGCAGAAAACATAAAAAATCCCAGAAGAGTGATGATATCCCCGTCAGTAATTATGCAGCCGTTGCGTTGATCGTACTCGTGGCCGGGCTGGGGGTCCTGTTCGTATACACGTCCGTTTCCTATAGTTACGCCAGTGCCATCACCATACCCACGAAGATGAACGATGACTGGAAAGAATCTCTCGAATGGCTGGGCAACAATACACCGGATACAGGAGTGAATTATTATACGATCTACGACCCGAAGACGTTCACCTATCCCCCGGAATCGTATGGGGTTATGTCCTGGTGGGATTACGGGCATATGATCACGTACATTGCGAAACGCATTCCGAATGCCAACCCGTTCCAGGAGGGTGTTACGGG